>OJMP01001925.1_pt1 | contig 12425 bp, 9 predicted proteins | sample 1597311 | NCBI WGS metagenome assembly OJMP01 (sample SAMEA2452134, study PRJEB22498) | human gut metagenome | biome: human feces; feature: human gut; material: feces | place: Australia | collected 2012 | reverse complement strand
CAGAGAGAATTGCTGAACTGACCGCTCATCTTCAGCAGAATCCAAAGGATCATCACTCCAGAAGAGGACTTCTGATGATGGTTGGACACAGAAGAGGACTTCTTGATTACCTGAAGAAGACCGATCTGGAAGGCTACCGTGCTCTGATCGAAAAGCTGGGAATCAGAAAGTAATTATCATGAAAGTGTTGCCGGGCGGCTATGTGGATTGCGTGCTTGTACGCAAGGCCGCATAGACATTTGGCAGCGGGCTTTCATTCATGTTAGGGTGGAGTTTACTCCACCCTATATTTGCATGAAGACAGGTGCAAAAGGAACACTCCGGGACCGCTGATGTGTCCCAAACAGATCGTTTGGGATAGATCAGTAGTTTCGGCGTCTTTTGCCCTGTAAAAAACTTGTATATTTACAGAACGTTACATTAAAAGAGAAAAGGAGACACCCCATGTTTAAGAGTTTCAGTATGGACCTGGCTGGCCGTAAGCTGACTGTAGAAGTTGGCCGCGTAGCAGCTCAGGCAAACGGTGCAGCATTTATGCATTACGGCGATACTGTAGTACTTTCTACAGCAACCGCATCTGAGAAACCGCGTGACGGCATCGACTTCTTCCCATTAAGCGTTGAGTACGAAGAGAAGATGTACGCCGTTGGAAAAATCCCGGGCGGATTCAACAAAAGAGAAGGAAAAGCAAGCGAGCACGCAATTCTGACCAGCCGTGTCATTGACCGTCCGATGCGTCCGCTGTTCCCAAAAGATTACCGCAACGATGTTACATTAAACAACATGGTAATGTCCGTAGATCCGGAGTGTGATCCGGAAGTAGTCGCAATGCTGGGTTCCGCAATCGCAACCTGCATTTCCGACATCCCGTTTGACGGTCCGTGTGCCATGACTCAGATCGGTATGATCGACGGCGAGTTCATCGTAAACCCGACTCTCGCACAGAAAGCCGTATCCGACCTGAAACTGACCGTAGCTTCCACCAGAGAGAAAGTCATCATGATCGAAGCCGGAGCAAAAGAGATTCCGGAAGCAAAAATGATCGACGCCATCTACAAAGCACACGAAGTAAACCAGGAAATCATCAAATTCATCGACAGCATCGTAGCAGAGGTTGGAAAACCGAAACACGCTTATGAGAGCTGCGCTATTCCGGAAGAGCTGTTTGCAGCGATCAAAGAGATCGTTCCTCCGGCAGAGATGGAAGAGGCAGTATTTTCTGACGATAAGCAGACAAGAGAAGAAAATGTTCGTCTTGTAACTGAGAAGTTAGCAGAGGCATTTGCGGATAAAGAGGATTGGTTAGAGATCCTTGATGAGGCTGTATATCAGTATCAGAAGAAGACAGTTCGTAAGATGATTCTTAAAGATCACAAGCGTCCTGACGGAAGAGCATTAGACCAGATTAGACCACTTGCAGCAGAAGTTGACATTGTACCTAGAGTTCACGGTTCAGCTATGTTTACAAGAGGACAGACACAGATTTGTAACGTATGTACTTTAGCACCATTATCAGAAGCACAGAAGATTGACGGACTTGACGAAAATGTTAAGACAAAGAGATATATGCATCATTATAACTTCCCATCATACTCAGTTGGTGAAACAAAGCCATCAAGAGGACCGGGACGTAGAGAAATCGGACACGGAGCTTTAGCAGAAAAGGCATTAATGCCGGTTCTTCCTTCAGAAGAAGAGTTCCCATATGCTATCAGAACTGTTTCTGAAACATTTGAATCAAACGGTTCAACATCTATGGCAAGTACATGTTCATCATGTATGTCATTAATGGCAGCAGGTGTTCCAATTAAGTCAATGGTTGCAGGTATTTCATGTGGTCTTGTTACAGGCGAAACAGATGATGATTATGTTTTACTTACAGATATTCAGGGACTTGAAGATTTCTTCGGTGATATGGACTTTAAGGTAACAGGTACAACAGAAGGTATCACAGCTATTCAGATGGATATTAAGATTCACGGTCTTACAAGAGACATCGTTGAAGGTGCCATTGCAAGAACAAGAGAAGCAAGATTATTCATTATGGATACATGTATGAAACCAGCAATTGCTGAACCTCGTAAAGAAGTTAACGCATATGCACCAAAGATTGAAACAATCCAGATTAATCCTGATAAGATTGGTGATGTTGTAGGTAAGAGTGGTAAGGTTATCAATGCCATTATCGAAGAAACAGGCGTTAAGATTGACATTTCTGATGAAGGAATGGTTTCAGTATGTGGCGTTGACAAGGATATGATTGATAAGGCTCTTAAGTACATTAAGACAATCGTAACTGATTTCGAAGAAGGAATGATTCTTGAAGGAACAGTTGTAAGCATTAAAGAATTTGGTGCTTTCATCGAATTTGCTCCTGGCAAGGAAGGAATGGTTCACATTTCTAAGATTGCTAAGGAAAGAGTTGAGCATGTAGAAGATTACCTTACACTTGGTGACAAGGTTAAATGTAAGTGTCTTGGAAAAGATAAAATGGGAAGAATCAGCTTCTCAATTAAGGATGCTCAGTAAGAACTTACTTGAAATAAATACATTAAAAATATTAACCTGCATTGGCTTTGCTGATGCAGGTTTTTTAAAAACAGCATTAAATAAACAAAAGAAGAAGGTGAAAATATGGCATATAATGAGTTGGTTAAAAATTTCAAACGAATACGTGATTATATGAGAGAATTTTATGTTTACGGATTCAAAAGCCGAGATGAATTTAACAAAAAGAGCGCACGCTCATATGACGATGAACGGCGCCGTTTGGAAAGCTGGCTTGGTGATTATATGCAGTTTCGCCAGACAGCAGAAGGCAAAAATATGTTTCTCTCAATCGACAGTCGTTTAACTAAACATAATCCACTGTTTAAAGCGTGGAAAACGAAAAGCTTCACAGATGGAGATATTACCTTACACTTTATTATTATGGATATATTGTCAGAGCCGGGAATTAGTATGGCACTTGGAGAAATAACAGATGTTATTGATGAATATTTATCTAAGTTTTCTAATCCAAGAATGTTTGATGAATCTACAGTTAGAAAGAAACTTAAGAAATACGTGTCCTTGGGTATTTTGTCGTCAAAGAAACAGGGAAAGACAGTGTATTACCAAAGAGCTGAAAGCGTAGATTTGCCTGACAAAAGTATGCTTGACTATTTTTCGGAGGTGCTTCCCTGTGGAGTTATAGGTTCCTATTTACTTGATAAGACGGAGAGTAGTGAGAGTAATTTTGCTTTTAAACATCATTACATAACTGGGACAATGGACAGCGAAATTCTTTATTTGATTTTTAATGCAATTAGAGAAAAGAAAAGTGTAACACTTGAAACGGTTAACAAAAAGAAGATGTTGATTACTGAAGATAATGTGATTCCAATTAAGGTAATGATAAGTGCGCAAAGTGGCAGACAGTATCTTATGGCATATGCACCACGAATTAAGAGAATAAAATCATTTAGAACAGACAATATAGTTTCTGTTAAACTTAAAGATAAATGTGAACGTTTTGATGAACTTCAGGAACAATTAAAAAAGATGCAGCCACATATTTGGGGAGTAAGCACTCAGGGAAGTCCCGGTTCAAGAATGGAGCATGTGGAATTTACAATTCATTATGCAGATGATGAAAAGTTTATCAGAAGGCGTTTGGAGAGAGAAAAGCGTTGCGGAATAGTTGAACACATTGATGACAACACAAGTAGATTTTCGGTGGATGTGTTTGATTCAAGTGAGGTTATTCCGTGGATTAGAACTTTTATTTGTAGAATTATGGATATTCAGTTTTCAAATAAAGAATTGGAAAATCAGTTTAAAAAAGATATTGAAGATATGAACAGGTTGTATGGCATAGGAGGTGATGAGTAAATGATTTTCAGTGAACTTTATGGAGCATATTATAATACAGTTGCGGCAATTCTTACGGAAGCCATTGCTCATCCCCTAACTGACCGATGTATGAATGAAATTATAAAGAAATATGCTTTTTCTGAAAGTATATGGGCAATTCCAGATGCCATAAAGGAAGAAAGATGGCAATTAATATTGCCTGATGGAACAACCCCAATTAAAAATAAACCTTCCATGCCAATTACACTATTACAAAAACAATGGCTGAAAGCTATAGGGTGTGATCCAAGAATAAAACTTTTTGGTGATTTTGATTTTGACTATGCTGATGTTGAACCCCTTTTTTTACCAACGGATTATATTATTTTTGACAAATATTCTGACGGTGATGATTTTACAGACGAAAATTATATTTCGAATTTTAGACTAATCCTTGATGCAATAAAAAACAAACATCCGTTAAGGATTGAAACTTTAAATAGAAAAGGAAATTTAGTAGGGCAGGTTGTTTTGCCTGAGTATCTTGAGTATTCAGAAAAAGATGATAAGTTTAGATTAATCAGTGCAGGAAAGCGATTTGGCAGCACAATAAATCTTGGCAGAATTGTTAGTTGCAAGAGGGAAGAAAAGGCATTTGAAGGAGTGCCTGAGAAAAGAAGTAAGGCAAGACCAAGAAGTGTAATATTTGAATTAAAAGATGAAAGGAATGCAATGGAACGTGTTCTTTTGCATTTTGCACACTTTGAAAAGACAGCCGAGCGAATAGGCGAAAATCTATATTCAATAAAAGTTTATTATGACAAAGAGGATGAAACAGAGATAGTAATCCGCATATTATCATTTGGTCCAATGATTAAAGTTACGGCACCTGTGCATTTTATAGATTTAATAAAACAAAGATTAATTGAGCAAAAGAAGTTGTGAGCATTATGTTCGCAACTTTTTTTCCGTGATAAATAAATGAAAATTTTATAGAATAACGGTGTAATCAAAAAGTAAGCGATAAGAAAAAATAAGTGGATAATACTTTTGGCATACCAATTAAGAAAGAGGGAGTGGTATTATGTTGGAAATAAAAGGAAAAGTAAACACAGCAATATGTTATGCTAAAGTTATAGATGAGGGGGCAATAGACCAGATTCAAAGAATGTGTGATTATAATTTAACAGAAGGCTGCAAAGTCAGAATTATGCCTGATGTGCACCAGGGAAAGGGTTGTACCATAGGAACAACAATGACGGTTAAGGATAAGGTTTGTCCTAACATTGTTGGAGTTGATATTGGCTGTGGAATGTACACTGTGAAGTTGGCTGATAAAACGTTGGATTTTGAAAAAATAGATGAGGCGTGTCATTATATTCCATCAGGAATGAAAGTGTGGGAAGGAAGAATGGAAAGATTTGACCTTACACAACTTCGCTGTTACCGAGCTTTGAAAAATTCAAAAAGACTTGAGCGTTCTTTGGGAACACTTGGAGGGGGGAATCATTTTATAGAAATTGATAAGTCATCTGATGGAACGTATTATCTTGTAATTCATTCAGGAAGCAGAAATTTGGGAAAACAGGTAGCAGAAATATACCAGCAGCTTGCAATTGATCTTCATTCAGGAAAAGAGGAGTATTTCAAAAAAAGAGATGAAATTATAAGTACATATAAAGCAGAAGGACGACGAGCAGAAATACAGAATGTTTTGAAAGAACTTAAAAAAGAATATACATCAAATGAACCGGATGTGCCTATGGATCTTTGCTGGTTATATGGAAATTTTATGGAAGATTATCTTTATGATGTGGAAATATGCCAAAGATTTGCCAAGAGAAGCAGAGAAAAAATGGCTGAGATTATTTTGGAAAGAACAGGAATGACGGCTAAGGAGCAGTTCCATACAATTCATAATTATATTGATGTTGACGAGATGATTCTTCGAAAGGGTTCAATTGCAGCTCATAAGGGTGAGAAAGTTTTGATTCCAATTAATATGCGTGATGGCTCAATTATTGCTATGGGGAAAGGTAACCCGGAATGGAACTATTCGGCACCTCATGGGGCAGGGCGTGTAATGTCAAGAGCAACGGCTAAGCAGACAGTAAATATGGATGAGTATAGGGAGGCAATGAAAGGTATTTATACAACATCAGTAAACGAAAATACAATTGATGAGGCACCTATGGTTTATAAATCTTTAGATGATATAATTGATGTAATTAATGAGTCCGTAGATATAATTGAAGTAATAAAACCGGTATTTAATTTTAAGGCATCAGAGGATCAAAGACCATGGAAAAAAGAAGGAGGTGAATCAAATGGAAAAGCTGATTTGCAGTAAGCTTCATGAAATTGAGAAAGAGAATAATGTTAAAATATTGCTGGCAGTTTTAGAAAAATTATGGGAGAATATTTTTCTACAAAGAAAAGCCTGTATCACTATATAAGTATGGCAGAGGGAAACTATCGTGAATATCTAAAAACTGAAATGGTAAGGGCAAAGAAATATTTCTACGTACTAAGACCAGTGTTGGCATGCAGATGGATTCTTGAAAGGGGAACACCGCCACCGATGTTGTTTAGAGAATTAATGGAAAGTGAACTTCCAAAAGAACTAGTGCCGGAGGTGGAAAAACTTCTGGACTTGAAAATGAACTCACCGGAAATAAAAGAAATTCCACGCGTTGACAGAATCAATAAATACTTAAATGAATCTATTGAGGAAATAAAATTTAAGTTAAAATCAGTGGGAGAAAATAAGGAAGTGCAGTGGGAAGAATTGAATAAAGTGTTTTTGGAAGAGATTGATTAGCATATGTACCTCAAAAATCAAGAAAATAATTATATCTGGGTACAGGGCGCAAAAAAGGGGCCAAGAGATAGAATGTCTGCAAGTAATAGGTAGTTTTTACAAATTAACTTAATGACATTGTCTCTTGGCCCCTTGTAATTTTTTATCTATTTTTTCTTATTCAAGAAGTACAATACTTCATGTTTTCGTGGGTCTTTTACATTTGGTGCAGGGAATTTAACCTTGCCAAACCACCACTTAAATACTACAAAATATAATCCGATTGAAAGTATGGCTCCACAGATTAAATCAATGACTGAGTGCTGTTTCAGGAAAACAGTTGAAAGGCAAATGAGAACCGTAAGAACCCATGAAACTTTCTTAATGCGTTTTCTTGAATTAAGTTTCTGCATATGCTTACTTTTAACCAAACAAAGATGAGCAGAAATTGTGGCAAAAACGTGAATGCTTGGGCAAACATTAGTAGGTGTATCGCTAGCGTAAAGGAACTGAACGATAGTTACTAGAATGTTGTTGCGACCAATATCTGTCAATCTTAAATTAAGTCCGTTAGGAAATACTGTGTATACAATAAGTGCAATTGTCATTCCTGTAAACTCATAGGCACACATTCTATAGAATTCTTTCTTTGAATGGTAAAACAAAAAAAGAAAAACAGCAGGTATGTACAGAAACCAAATCAGATATGGTATTACAAACCATTCACAGAATGGAATCATGTCATCAAGGGGACAATGTATAATATGTAATCCGGCATAATCCGGAGTTATTTTTTGCTCTAATATTAAAAACCATGGCAAATATATAAAAAAATACAATAAAGGCCAGGCGTGTTTGTACTTTGGAAGTTCTTTTTTTACTCTATTCATAACTCACCTTCTAAAATTGTATGGAAATAGCAGAAACTAAATGAGTAACTGCCACAATATTTTACATAGAAAAATATCATAAAATAAAAACAAATTATTAAAAATCTGTTATAATACTAAAGAATTTGAAAAAAACATATACATATCTTTAGAAACACATAAAAAGAAGTATAACATCCTTGTGAAAAAATACAAGCAGACATTTACAATGAATATAAAAAAATCAAAATTGAGTGTTTTGACACATAAATCGTATAAGAAAAGAAATGATACAAAACATCAAAAACGAAAAAGGAGAAATTAGTAATGAACATTAATCATATTATTGCAAATGAGCTTTCAGTTAAGCTTTGGCAGGTTGATGCAGCAATAAAACTTATAGATGAAGGAAACACCATTCCGTTTATTGCAAGATATAGAAAACCGGTAACAGGTGAATTAAATGATGAGCAGTTAAGAACACTTGATGAGCGTTTGAAATATCTTAGAAATTTGGAAGAAAAGAAGAAAACAGTTGTGGATTCCATAACAGAGCAGGGCAAGATGACAGACGAAATAATGTCTAAAATTGCCATGGCAGAAACAATTGTTGCAGTGGATGATATTTACAGACCTTTCAGACCTAAAAGAAAAACAAGAGCCACAGAGGCAAAGGCTAAAGGACTTGAACCTTTAGCTGATATTTTCTTAAAACAGGAAAAAAACAAAAATCTGGAAGAAGAGGCGAAAGCTTTTGTTAATGAAGAAAAAGGTGTAGCCAATGTTGCAGAAGCAATTCAGGGAGCAAAAGACATAATTGCAGAAACGGTATCAGATAATGATGAGTTCCGTAAGGCTATTAGAAATATAGTTGTTAAACATGGTTTAATTGTTTCCAATACTAAAAATCCTGAGGAAAAAACACCATATGAAAACTATTATGATTATAGCGAAGGGGTAAATAAAATTCCGGGGCATAGAATCCTTGCCATTAACAGAGGTGAGAAAGAGAAAGTATTAAATGTAAAAATAGAAATGCCGGAAGAAAATATAATTGCATCCTTAGACAAAGTTATTATAAAAGGCGAATCTCAATTTAAACCGCTGTTAAAAGAGGCGATTGAAGATGGCTTTAAACGTCTTATAAAACCGGCAATTGAAAGAGAAATAAGAAGTCAGCTTACGGAAAAAGCTGAAGATGGAGCAATAACTGTATTTGGACAGAATCTTAAACAATTACTTATGCAGCCTCCTATTGCCGGAAGAAATGTTTTGGGCTGGGATCCGGCGTTTAGAACAGGATGTAAGCTTGCAGTTGTAGACAACACAGGAAAAGTATTGTATACAACGGTAATTTTTCCTACGGCACCGCAGAATAAGGTGGCTGAATCAAAGAAGATTGTTCTTGACATAATTAAGAAATACAATGTTAGTCTTATTTCCCTTGGAAACGGTACAGCTTCAAGGGAATCAGAAGCAGTAATTGTTGACATTATAAAAGAATGCCCTACAAAGGTAGAATATATTATTGTAAATGAAGCGGGAGCTTCCGTATATTCAGCAAGTAAGCTTGCAACAGAAGAATTTCCTAATTTTGATGTTGGACAAAGAAGTGCCACATCAATGGCAAGAAGATTACAGGACCCATTGGCTGAACTTGTAAAAATAGAACCGAAAGCAATAGGGGTTGGTCAGTATCAGCACGATATGAACCAGAAGAAACTGGATGAAGCATTATCTAACATTGTTGAAGATTGCGTTAACAATGTAGGCGTTGACTTAAATACAGCCTCAGCACCGTTACTTGAATATGTTTCAGGTATTAGTAAGACTATTGCAAAAAACATAGTTGAGTATAGAGAAGAAAACGGACAGTTTCAAAGCAGAAAAGATTTGCTTTCAGTAGCAAAGCTTGGACCTAAAGCTTTTGAACAGTGTGCCGGATTTATGAGAATAAGAGAAGGAAAAGAACCACTTGACTATACAAGTGTTCATCCTGAAAGTTATTCATCAGCAAAGAAACTTTTAAAAAAATACGGATTTACAACTAAGGATATTCTTGGTGGAAATATTCATTTAACTGACGAAATAAAAGATGTTAAGGAAGTTGCCAAAGAAATAGGCACTGATCCAATAACATTAAGAGATATGATTAAAGAATTGGAAAAGCCGGGAAGAGATCCGAGAGAAGAAATGCCAAAGCCTGTTTTGAAAAGTGATGTTTTAGATTTTGATGACCTAAAAGAAGGAATGGAATTAAAAGGCACAGTAAGAAATGTAATAGACTTTGGTGCTTTTGTGGATATTGGTGTACATCAGGACGGACTTGTACACATATCAGAAATGAGTAACAAATTTATAAAACATCCGTTAGATGTTGTTTCTGTAGGAGACGTTGTAGACGTAAGAGTTCTTAGTGTAGACAAAGAAAGAAAACGTATACAACTCTCCATGAAGAAATAAAAATTAAATATTTTCAAACCAGTTTTTTGTAAACTGAAGAAAATTAATTGCCTGTTTGCTAAGCGAAGTGTTTTCATCCCAGGCAATAACTAAGGTTCTAAAGACCTGTTCTTTTAAAGGTACGATTTTAATGTTGGGATATGGTTGAAGTCTGAAGAATTTTTCAGGCATCAATCCTATCCCTTTATTTTTGCTAATCATATAACGAATGGAAGAATAATCGTGGGACTCAAAAGCTACATTAGGAACAAATCCACCAACATTCTTACAAAAATCATCTGTAAAATCTCTTAAATTAATAGAACGATAATAGGCAACAAACTTTTCATCCCGAAGGTCTTTAATGCTAAGAAGAGAAGAACTGCTTAAAGGATTTTTCGTTGAAATAACAGCAACAATAGGATCGTCCATAAGCTTTTCATATTTTAATTCGTTCATATCTTTTTGAGGTTGCATAAAAGTAAAGTCATATCCGTTTTTATTATCTAATGACAACTGATTAACAGAAGAAATAAAAATATCCCTTGTGGAATATAGAAAATCAGCGGTAAGAAGAGAAACAAAACGACTTCCCGCCTGAGTATAAATTTTAATATCTTTGTGTACAGGGGCTTTAAAATGCTCAATGCCACTGTCAATATTATTAAGAGCAGTAGAAACTTTCTCGTAGAAAAATTTCCCGTTGTCATTTAAAACAATTCTTTTGCCCTGTCTGTCAAAAAGCAAAACTCCAAGCTCATCTTCTAATTTGCCAATAGTTTTACTAATAGATGGCTGTGGAACCATGTTTTTCTTGGCGACCATAGAAAAATTCTCCAGTTCTGCAGCATCTTTAAAATATCTTAATTGAAGTAACTCCATAATAACAGCCTCTCTATAATAAATTTATATCCATAATAGTATAGAAAAATATATAAATCAACTAATATTAAAGAATATATATATCTTTAAAGGTATAATGATATAACCTTTTTTGTATTTTACGTAGCAAAGAAAAATAATTATATTTGAATTAGATAAAGAAAGTGAATTTTGGAGGTAAAAAATGAACGTGAAATTAAAGAAAATATTAGCAATGATACTTAGTGTTTGCCTTGTTTTTTCAGGATTAACCTTTTTTAAAGGGATGGAAACAAATGCAGCAGACAAAGGGGATGACACAATGAATATTTTGTTTATAGGAAATTCAATGACATATTACAACACGCTTTGCAGCGTAGTTGAAGGCCTTGCAAATCATTACGGACATAAAGTTAAGTGTACAGCAGCAACAAACGGTGGCTATACACTTATCAGAAATGCAAAAGCCGATAATGCAATAACAGCAATACAAAAAGGTGGATATGACAAGGTAATTATTCAGGACATAGTTGGAAGTTTTGATGCAGATAATCATATGGAAGGTGTTCAGACTATTACTGAAATGATTAAGCAGTACAGCCCTGATGCAAAGATTTATTCATATGAACCATGGCCAACTAAAGATTCAATTCTTGGAGAAAACAGTAAGCTTCCATATTTTACATATTATTACATAAAGGCAGCAAAAAAATATTGTAATGGTGTGGCACCGGCAGGAGAAGCTTTCTACGACATGTATAAAACAGAAGGAAAAGATTACTACTGCACAGATGGCAAGCATCCAATGCCACTTGGAACTTTTGTTTCGGCAACAAGTGTATTCTATACAATATTCCCGGAAGAAGCGCAGAAAACTTTTAGTGGAGACGACTATACATACGTAACAAATTTAATACACAAAAACATTGCATATGTAGGAGCAAGTAATACAGAAGTTTACGACAATGATGAGCTAAATAAAATATCACAGTATTCATATACAAGAGCACATCAGGTAAATGAAGTAATTGAAGCAAATACAATTTATACATCTGTCGCAGGAGAATATGTTGATGCAGATGCAGAAGTAAATCCTGACGAATTAGAACCAATAACAGGTAGTGATGTTGACCGAAGTATATTCGAAGCAACCGAAAATATTGCAAAAGGTTGCAGCGTTGTAGCATCATCAGAAAAAAATGACAAGGCTGCAAATGTTACAGATGGAAAACTTGGCACAAGATGGGAATCAGAGTGGAATGTTGATCCACAGTGGTTATATGTTGACCTTGGCAGCGTAAAAAACATCAACAAAGTAGGTTTCTCATGGGAAGGTGCTTACGCAAAAAGATATTATGTACAGATTTCCAATAATGCAACAGACTGGAAGACAGTTGCAGCAGTAAAAGCAACAAGTGCGAAAACAGTTCAGATAACATTGGATAAAACATATAGTGCAAGATACGTAAGAATGTATGGAACAAGAAGAGGATTAGACGCTTATGGATATTCAATGTATGAAATGGGAGTATGGGAAGCTAAAGAAGTTCCAACAACAGAAACAACTACAACTGTTGATGTAACGACAGAGGCACCAACGACAAAAGCACCAACAGCAG
>OJMP01001920.1_pt1 | contig 12455 bp, 8 predicted proteins | sample 1597311 | NCBI WGS metagenome assembly OJMP01 (sample SAMEA2452134, study PRJEB22498) | human gut metagenome | biome: human feces; feature: human gut; material: feces | place: Australia | collected 2012 | reverse complement strand
TGTAGCTAGCGTTCATCCTGAGCCAGGATCAAACTCTTCATTGTAAAAGTATCTTTTCATCTGTTAAGATGATTTTTTGCTCTGTTCAGGACGCCGTAATTTTATTGACCTTATTCAAATACCTATTATCTTCAATCGTATCGCTACTCTCTCGGACAAGTATTGACGGTTCTATTTTTTTTACTTGTACTACTTGTATTGTTTATCAATATTTCAAAGAACTTGCTGCTTTCGTTTCAAAAGCGGGTGCAAAGGTAAAGGCTTTATTTTTAACTACCAAACTTTTTCGGAAGTTTTTTTTATTTTTTCTTTTTACTCATTTCTCAGACTCTCTATGCGAAAGGGAAAGAATGTATAAAAGAAAAAACAAAGGCCGTTTTCTTTGCGAATCGGACTGCAAAGATAAGAACTTTATTTATTATACTCCAAAACTTTTTGGAAGTTTTTTTGTTCTTTTCTTTAAGCGCAATCTCGCTTTTTCACTATGTCAATTCTGCAAGGCTTTCTTCTCTTGGAAAGCGGGTGCAAAAGTACACCCTTTTGGTATACAATCCAAATATATTAAACTCTTTTTTCTAAGTTTTTTTGAAAGAATCTGCTAAAGTGCTGAAGGATAATGATGTTGTAGAACATATTTTTTTTATCATGAGTGGATTGGGGGCGGAAACGGTACACATGAGACACATTATTATATCACACGCGGGCGCGTAGGCGAACGCAAGAGAGAAAAAGATGCAGAAGAAAGAAATAACAAAATCACAGTCGAATTACAGCTGAGAAAAAGACAACAGGAAGAAAGAGACAAGAAGACAATATAGAAGGAAAGCAAAAAAATGAACCAAATGTAAAAAGAATACTAGGGACATACCACAAAGGGAAATTACAAAAGGAGATTATTAAAGGGGATTATTAAAGAGGATGGATTAATTGGAATGGTTAATTGGGCATGACTAATAGAGTAATAAACAGGATATATAGAAAAATATTATAAAAGCAAGAGAATTTATTGTCAACCGTTAGAATACTTGTTCTAAGCAGTCTAACGGTTGACTATTCCATATAGATATGCCGGATAAATACTGAGTGGATACCGATCAGATTCTATATACAAAATCAGAATATCATTCTTTTTTAGGATTCTCGATCCGCAGGCTGACAAGTTCAACCCACTTCTTTATGCCCAAATCAAAGCCGCCTTTTTCTAATAGATGAAGGGCGCCCGCATAATGAAGGGCAGTTTCCTCCCTACTACAGTTGATCTTACAAGACAACTCACCCAGATAATACTCCAGGCGAGCCATTTGGATATAGTCCAATAAAGTATAATCACCTTCAGTTGACAAATCAATCAATTCTCTTATCAAAGCATAGGCCAGTTCACATTCCGTATAGGTTAAATCCGAGAGAGGTTTGTGCATGACAGGATGCTGAACCAGCTGGACAACAATGCGATTAAAGTCTCCGTACATAGGTTGCGTTATTTACCGCATCAGTTCCCGATGGTGCGAGGGTTTATAAAAAAGAAAGAGCGTGGAAACTATCTGCTCATGCCAATCATAGGTATCCGCTAAGACCCCCAGTGAACACAAGTGATAGTCCCACGCCCAATTGTGTATATAACAAAGTATATATGCAAAGGTGCGCGAGACCTGTCACTCATTGTCATTCACTGGTAAAAAATTAGCGGATTTTTATGATTGAATGCAACAAATAACCGTTCTCAATAAAAATATTAAAAAGTTACCTTCATCGCTCGAAAGTAAACTACGACAAAAGTAGCAATTTATATTTAGCAAACAAACAATTTTGACAAAGAAATAGGTATGAGACATAAAATTATTATAGCTATATATTGGCAACTTTCAAATCCCCACTAATTTGTCCTTACGACTTAAAGCAATGTATTAATGAATTAAACTCAGGCGGACGTTTGCCCTGATTGTATCAAAATAAAAACGCTCAGGGCAGGTTCCTGCAAACGATTTTCAATTTTCATTTCTCATATTCTCATAGTAAATACAATAACTATATATAAATCAAATGCATAACACTATGAGAAATACTTTTCAAAACGGCATTTCTCATAGTATTACCAGCGTTTTATCCATAAAACAACGTATTTCTCATAGCTTTTCATCACTTTCAAAAACATTTCTCATAGATTTTCCAAGCGATTCCAAATACTTTTTTACTTGTTTTGCAGAGTATTCAAGTTATTCTTCGACAAAACCGTAATAGTTAGCATGGACTGCAACGAAACACGCAGTAAAAAAAGAGTCTACTACAAGGCAAAGGAAGCATCAGACTATTATGAAGTCAAGCCAAGCTAGAGATGTAATCAGGTAATACTTAAATAATAGATTATAAAATGGACATGCGGAGTATAAAGAGTAGACATTAGCATATTTATGTATAAGCAGCCATATCGTTCCACTAGAGTGGAAAGGTCTGTGCACTAGAGTAGACAGTACCGTTCACTAGAGTGCAATGATCTGCCCACTCCAGTGAAACGATACAAATACTTATAGCAAAACACAACAATGATTAGGATAAAATATAAAGGGATAAGGAGAACTTAATACAGGAAAGCAGTAAAGTAAGGCAAGGTAATTGCTTTATAAAAAGTTACTTATATAAAAAAGGAAGAATAACAATCAGTCCGGAAAAAGACTGGGAGGAACAGAATGACGACCACAAAAAACAAGAAATAGAGAAAATGCATAAAAGGAATATGAGAATAAAAAAAAAGTCTATGAGAAATACACTATTTTCAGCATAAAAAGCTGGTAATATTATGAGAAATGCCGTTTTGAAAAGTATTTCTCATAATATATCTATTTGATTATCTTTCGTTTATCGAAAAACAATGAGAATATGAGAAATGCAAGTGAAAAATAGGCGACAGGAGAAAGTGTGCGTAAGTAACCTGAATTTTGCGTTTTTTAAGAAAGAGCAAAAAGGAAAAGAGCAAAAAGAAAGAGATAAATCCAGAAATCCGGCCGGAGCCATATACTGTATACCCACCGAGCAAAATTCCTTTTCAGTTGTTATTCATACATAAACATATTCTATACAATAAAAAATAATATCATGGAGAAAAATATTTTTCAGTTAGATAATGAGCAGCTCAAAGAAATTGCTCGCTCATTTAAAGCGAAAGTAGAAGAAGGTTTGAACACTGAAAATGCAGAGATACAATGCATTCCCACTTTCATCACTCCGAAAGCAAGTGGTATCAATGGCAAATCATTAGTACTCGACTTGGGAGGAACGAATTACCGGGTAGCAATCGTTGACTTCAGCAAAATGCCTCCCACCATTCATCCTAACAATGGTTGGAAAAAAGATATGTCGATTATGAAAACTCCCGGTTATACCCGAGAGGAGTTGTTCAAAGAAATGGCAGATATGATAACCGGAATAAAACGGGAAAAAGAGATGCCTATTGGATATTGTTTTTCTTATCCGACAGAGTCCATCCCAGGTGGAGATGCCAAACTGCTACGTTGGACCAAAGGAGTTGATATAAAAGAGATGATCGGAGAAGTTGTTGGAAAACCTTTACTCGACTATCTGAATGAAAGAAATAAAATCAAGTTTACGAACATAAAAGTGCTCAATGACACTGTTGCCAGTTTATTTGCCGGACTTACCGACAGTAGTTACGATGCGTATATAGGTCTGATTGTAGGAACAGGTACCAATATGGCAACTTTTATTCCGGCTGACAAAATTAAAAAATTAAATCCGTCACATAAAGTAGATGGATTGATTCCCGTCAATCTGGAATCCGGCAATTTTCATCCGCCGTTTCTCACTGCAGTAGATAATACAGTGGATGGAATCTCCGGGAATCCGGGAAAACAACGTTTCGAAAAAGCTGTATCCGGTATGTACCTAGGAGATATTCTAAAAACAACTTTCCCATTGGAGGAGTTCGAAGAAAAGTTTGATGCACAAAAGCTCACCTCTATTATGAATTATCCCGATATTTATAAGGAGGTGTATGTAGAAGTAGCACAGTGGATATATAGTAGATCAGCACAGTTAGTTGCAGCTTCACTGACAGGGCTTATCATGTTGTTGAAGTCATACAACAAGAATATACGAAAAATTTGCCTGGTTGCCGAAGGCAGTCTTTTTTGGAGCAAGAACAGAAAAGACAAGAACTATAACATCATTGTCATGGAAAAATTACGGGAGCTTTTCAGTTTGTTTGGTTTGGAAGATGTAGAGGTTGATATCAAAAGCATGAATAATGCCAATTTGATAGGGACAGGTATTGCGGCTTTATCCTGACACCTCCCTGCCTATCATCGTCATTACAGGGTGATCCTCCCAATCGACTTGCTTATAAGAATCTGACAGGAATGTGCCAGAACTCTCTTTTTAATGTAATAGCCCTCGCTACAGATAGTTGTAACGAGGGTTATTCTTCGTTTATAAGGGTGGGGACGCACCCTTATCCAACCTATTGCAGATATATCAAATCTATTTCAAGATTTAATAGACAATGTAGTGTGTAAAGTGGTTGTTTACTTAATCTTCAAAGCAAACCCACCTCCGGGTGCCAAATGAATCTTCAACTTACTGTCATTTTTTATCCGGATGGATTCACATTTATAATCACGCCCGATCCGGTGAGCATTTGCTCCGTCTTTAAACAATGTAGCGTCATACGTCTTACCACCCAGGAAAGAGCAATCCACTTCGATGTCACGTGCCGTCCAATCGGTGATTCCACCTACATACCAGACATTTCCACTCCGGCGTGCTGTTACGATATACTCTCCCATCTTACCATCAAGCACGATACTTTCATCCCACACTGTCGGAACATCAGCAATAAATCCTGTTGATTCCGGTTCGCGCATATAGTTGCTCGGCGTATCACACAACATATTGAAAGGAGATTCAAATACAACATACAGAGCAAGTTGGCGGCAACGAGTTCCCTGACTCATCGGTTCTGAATTGCAAGGATAATAGTTACCTTTCGAAGCATTGCGCATCGCCCCTTGAGTGTAGTCCATCGGACCGGATACTTGACGAGTGAAAGGAATCATCACGTCATACTTCACCTGGTCCACCGAAGCCGGGCTCCATTTCATCTGTTCCAGACCATTGACACCTTCAAAGTTCAATACATTCGGGTAAGTACGATTCAAACCGGCCGGTTTGTGCGTTCCGTGCAAGTCGAGGATCAGTTTGTATTTAGCACACATTTCGGCAGCCCGATAATTGAATGCAGTCATAAGCTGATCGTCACGATCCATAAAATCGACCTTAAAACCTTTTACTCCCATGTCGGCATAATGACGGCAAACGTTCTCCATATCACGTTCGAAAGCATAATAACCGGCCCAAAGAATAATACCCACATTTTTGGAGGCTGCATAATCTACCAATTCTTTCAGATTAATCTCTTTCACCACTTGCATCAAATCCGCTTGCAGATTTACCGCCCAGCCTTCGTCAAGTATCACATATTCAATACCGTTCGCAGAAGCAAAATCAATGTAGGCTTTATAAGTCGGATTATTTACTCCGGTCACAAAATCAACGCCATCCAAATTCCAGGCATTCCACCAGTCCCATGCTACTTTGCCGGGTTTGATCCATGAAAGATCCGTCAGACGGGAAGGGGCAGCCAACAAATAGCTCAAGTTGCTTGCTGCCAAATCCTTATCGGAAGTGGTAACAATGCTCATGCGCCACGGGAAATTCCGGGGTTTATCTACTTTGGCAATGTAAGCTTCATGCTCTTTCACCAACATTTGAAGTTGATTGTGTCCGCCCTGCATCATCTTCTTGGGGTATGGAGCGAAACGTCCCGTCAACCGATTTTCTCCTTCAATAGCAGACAAATAGAGGCCGGGATAATTCTCCAAATCGGATTCTGTGATACAAACCTTAACGCCTTCACCGGCATCCACGACTAATGGCAAAAACATCAAACGTTTTTTATTCAGCTTCGATAATGGATCGGTAGTATAAGTATTTTCGAATGAATTGAAATATTGAGAGTTATAATCACCGTCCTTTCCTGTTTTTACATAAGGTACAGAAGCTACCATATCGGATGGGAAATGATAATCTACTGTTTCATCTACCACGTTGAAAGGTTTCTTCGCACGGCTGACAAAGCGGTAAACAATACCATCATTGTATGCACGAAACTCGACATTCCAGTCTTTTTTAAACCGAAGAGTCAGTTCATTATAGTGGTCTCTCAATTCACTGGCACGATAGAAAGGAGAAGGAATCATCTGATCTACTTTTTTCCCGGAAGTGCCGGACAACTTTGCTTTCTCTCCCCAGACTTCTCCGTTATCCAATGTCATCGAAATCGGAGAAGGAGCAAGGATCTGCCGTCCGTTACAGTGGATGTCATAAGTCAGCTTATCACCTACGGTAATCGTCGTTTGAAGCTTTCCATCCGGAGAGTTCAAAGTAAATTGTTTTTGCGCCTGTACCGTAAGCGTACATGCGACAATACATAAGAATAATAAAATCTTCAGTTTTTTCATGGTTTTAATTATAGTAGTTATCAAATTATAGAAGAACGATACAAAAATAAAATAATATAGTATAGCAACCTATATGAAAACTAAAAAACAGAGATAAAAAAGAATACGTAATCCTATCTTTTTCCTGTCAGGGATTGAATACAATCGACTTCTTCCTGCTGATAAGGTACTCCAGTAGGACGATAGATATCATGAAACCATAATTCCGGTTCTTCACCCGACGGAATAACGTCATCCCAGGCAAAAATAGTATTTGTCTTTCCTGCAACAAATCCCCAATTGATGGCGCCTACCTTTTCTTTTTTCATCAAAGGAAGAACATTACAAAAGCGGCTGTCATTGCGACGCGCCATATATTCAGTACAGATCAACGGACGGTTAAGCATCTTCAGAAATTTGATACATTCGCCATGCCGCTCCTCATTATCGTAATTATGATAAGAGATGATGTCCGAATGATTCAACACAAACGCATTCAGGACATTCTTCCGGGGCGAATTATAGTCCCATACACCGGCAGTAATCGGTTGTGACGGTTTACAATCGCGCACCCAACGAAAGACATTTGTCAATAAAGACAAAGAAGTTTCTTCATGTTTACTATTTCCGGGTTCATTATACAAATCCCACATCAATATCCGGTCATCGTTAGCATAGGTCCGAACAATATCTTTTACATACTCTTGTAGAAAAGGATATAAAGTCAGTGTATCTTTGCGCAAGCTACACGAAGGGTCCTGCACCCAGCCGGAATTATGAACACCCGGCTTCGGTTTTGGTTGTTCACCATAAGTTGACTCCGGATTCCAACAATCATCGAAGAACACAAACATAGGGCGGATTGAATACTTCCTGCAAATATTCAAGAATTCATCCATACGTTTCTTCATTCCTGCCGCATCATTTTGCCATACGACACTGCTCAAGAAAACGCGTAAGGTATTAAAGCCCAGTTCATGCGCCCATGATAGTTCTTTGTCAATCTGTTCAGGATCGAAAGTATCCGTACTCCACATTTCTATCTGATTGATTGCCGTTGCCGGAATATAATTGCAACCGACCAGCCAAGGCTGATTGTCATACCATTTCTGTATTTTCTCTTCCGGCCAACGGCTGTTATTTGAAGAACTAGATTTCTGTGTACAGGCACATACACATATTCCCGCTAAAAAGAATAAAAACACAACACTAACATTCCATTTATTTTTCATTGTATAATAATTTATGATACTATTTTCAATTGATTAATGTGTAAGGAACTCCCTACAAAATATGGTTATTGTCTGATTTTTAACACTAAAAAGGAGACGTTCCATGTTTTACTGAGACGCTAACTGAGATCACTTATTCTACTTATCAGTCGCAAAAGGCAAAACAGGGAGATTATTGTCTCCATAAAGGTTACCGTCCGGATAATCAGCCCAATTATAGCGCACAACTGAAGGTCTCTCTACAAGAACAGATTTTAATTCTATCGTCTTGTCATCAATCATTCGGGCATTTGCATATCCCCAATTATTATCCTTGTCACCAACAATAAATCCTGTAATTACACCTCCATGAGATTTTACTAATTTGTCGAATCTCAGCAGGGCTTTGTTACCTTCAAACTTTGTTTCAATACATACAGGAGCCTCGCAGATTTGTCGTTGTCCATACGTCTTATCCAAAGCCAAAAGACATAGTCGTCGTGCGACTTCAGCCTTATTTGTCGGGTGGATATCAATTGGATTGCCTAAATCTACAGCACTTGCCATTGCGGTATTTGGTAATTCAAGAGCTTTCGCTTGTGCCTGACGCAGAAGAGCCCATTCAGACTCCGGCTGCACCGCAACAGGCTGCAGAAAACCAGCCAACTGCACAAAATAGAACGGCATATCAGGTTTTCCAAATGCTTCACGCCATCCTTTTATCATATTCTTGAAACATACCTCATACATTTGGTCACGCCCAACGTTATTGCAACCTTGATACCATATAACACCGGCAACAGGCATTTGCGTAAGTGGATAAATCATTGCATTATAGAGCACGGTCGGGAAATTAGGCGATGTAGGCTCTTTGAATTTTATGTGCGACTTCGCAAAATCACTTAAAACTATATACGACCACATTCCGTCTAATGAATATGACACACCATTGACATCTGCATATGATGATTTCCAAATACCACCACCTCCACCATTGTCTACTACCTCAATAGTTATGACGTTTTTTCCAGCATTAACATAGCGACCATCGACAAAGTAATGACGAGCTTTCTCAAAACCTGATGTAACCCCTACTTTAACCCCATTGAAATATGTGCAGTCATAATCATCTATTGCTCCGATATGCAATTGCAAGGGGCTACCGGCAGCTTCCTGTGGAAGTTCCAATTCATATTGAAATACAACAACACCATCGAGCCCTGGCAGGCCATTGTCTTCCCATAGAGACGGCACACTCATGCTCTTCCATGGAATTTCCTGATGAAAAAGCGCCCGATTAATAGGATATTCAATCTTCTGAGGTGCATCATATTCATCATAAAGCTTTTTGAATATGTTATCCCGTAGTTCATCTTCCGAAAGGCTACTTTCGAGCAGCCGGTTTATGTTTTTTATTTCAGGCACATTCCTTAGAGATTTTTGAGGAGTCCATGCTTCAATATCCGTTCCTCCCCATGTGGCATCTATAATACCGATAGGTATATTAAGCGAATCCTGTAGCATCGTGCCATATAAATAACCTATTGCCGAAAACGAAGCTGCCGATGGCGAAGATTCTATCCAACCATATTCTACGGCAGCATCATCAAGTGGAGCGAGCGATGTTGTATTCTTAATTTGCATTAAACGCAGAGCCGGATGATGCATTGAAGCGACAATCTGATCGGCATCCATAAGTCTGGCCCAGTCTCCACGTATCGGGAATTCCATGTTCGACTGCCCTGAGCATATCCAGACCTCACCAATGAGAATATTTTGCAATACTTTTTTATCTACACCATCATTTATTACCATTGAGTAAGGACCACCAGCAACAGGAGTGCTAAAACGCAATGAGAAGTAACCGTCGATATTGGCCTGTGTCGATATACTTTCCTGTAACCAGTCAGCAGAGAGAGTAACTCTCGATTTCGGATTGGCATGCCCTGACATTGTAATGGTTGAATTTCGTTGTAGTACCATATTGTCAGTGTAAATTTGAGGCAAGACAATCTCGGCAACGACATTGTCAACGCATAAAATCATACATGTCAGTATGAGAAAGTATCGAAGTTTTTTCATCTTTATTTCTTTTTATAATCATCTATTTCTACTTATTTTATATCAAACTGTGCTATAGCTATCGTTCACATTATTCAGCTTTAAAACGTTTAGTCTGTACATCGCGAGAGTTCGGCCCTACCATTACATCAAATTCTCCCGGCTCATAAAGATATTGCAATTCCGAATTATAAAACTTCAAGTCTGCTGCGGTAATGATAAACTTCACTTCACGGCTTTCACCCTTTCTCAGGAAGATTCGTTCGAAACCTTTCAGTTCTTTTATCGGCCGGGCTATTTCCGCGTATATATCATGCAAATAAAGTTGTACTATCTCGTATCCATCATAATTCCCTACATTACTCACGGTCACAGATACCGTCAAGTCTCCATTCTCAGATAATGTTTCCGAACTCAAATGCATATCTCCATAGGTAAAACGGGTATAACTTAAACCGTATCCGAAAGGATAAAGAGGTTCATTGGTTGTATCCAAATAATTACTGGAATAACGATTGAAAGTACTATTATCAGGGTCGGGACGTCCTGTGTTCAAGTGATTATAGAATAAAGGAAGCTGACCGACCGAACGGGGAAAAGTAGTAGTCAATTTACCACTCGGAGACATTTTGCCGAACAACACATCAGCAATAGCGTCACCCGTTTCACTACCACCAAACCAGACATTCAAAATGGAATGGACATTCGCCTCCTCCCAATTCAAAACTAACGGGCGCCCCGTAAACAAAAGCAGCACAACAGGTTTACCCGTTTTTACCAAAGCCTTCAACAAATCCTGTTGGGCATCGGGAATATTAAGATTTGTACGTGAAGCCGATTCGCCACTCATTTCCGCACATTCACCTAAAGCAGCAACAATAATATCCGCGCGAGCAGCTGTAGCAAGTGCATCATCCAGTAATTGACGATTGTCGCCACGTTCCAAAGGACGTATGCCGACAGCACCCTTCTCAAGCCTCTCGTCATAGTAGATATTGCTACCTTTCGCATATAGTATTTCAGCCTTATCACCTACTGCAGAACGAAGACTCTCCAACAAAGTAGCATGACGGGAAGGAGTACAAGTCATACTCCACATTCCGCACATATTGTTACGCGCATCAGCCATAGGTCCTATTAGGGCTATTCGTCCCTTCTGTTCGAGCGGAAGCAGATTATCGGTGTTCTTCAGCAGGACAAATGTTTCAGCAGCAATCTCACGTGCTGCGGCACGGTGAACATCCGCATAAAGAACATCTTTGGTACGTAAGGTATCACAGTATTTATACGGATCTGAAAACAGACCTAATTTATACTTTGCTTCCAACACACGTCGGCAAGCTGTATTAATCTGTTCCTCGGTAACCTTACCCTCTTTCAGAGATTCTGCAAGTGTGTTCAGAAAACCGCAGGAAACCATATCCATGTCCGTTCCCGCCTGTAAAGCACGTATGGAAGCCTCTTTCAGAGGGGCCACACCATGAGTGGACATTTCGGCAATAGAGTTATAGTCTGTCACCAATAGCCCGCGGAAGCCCCATTCATCACGCAACAGGTCAGTCAGCAACCATTTATTCGCTGTAGCTGGAATGCCATCCACCAAATTAAAGGAGCTCATCACACTACCAACACCGACATCAACTGCTGCCCGATAAGGGGCAAGATATTCATTATACATACGTTGCCGACTCATATCCACCGTGTTGTAATCCTGACCTGACTCGGAAGCACCATAAAGTGCAAAATGTTTCACACAGGACAAGATCTCATCTTTTCCCTGCATATTGTTACCCTGATAACCGCGCACATAGGCTTTTGCAAACAGAGAACCCAAATAAGGGTCTTCACCACTACCTTCGGCAATGCGTCCCCAACGGCTATCGCGACAAATGTCAACCATGGGACTGAAAGTCCAACTGATACCGTCGGCACTGGCTTCAACGGCAGAAATACGAGCCATCCGTTCCACTGCCAGTGTATCCCAACTACAGGAAAGCGCTAAAGGAATAGGAAAAATGGTTTCATAACCATGGATAACATCCGCACCAACAAGCAAGGGAATTTTCAGACGACTTTCCTCCACGGCCAAACGTTGCAGGGCGTAAATCTTATGGACTCCCTTTACATTGAAAAAGCCACCGATCTCCTGTTTACGAATCATCTCTCCAAGCTCACCGTTCATTACAGAACCGGTAACAAGGTCACCACCGGAAGGCAAATTCAACTGTCCGAGCTTCTCATGGAGAGTCATTTGATTCAGCAAATCTGTAATAAAATGATCCATCTCTATATCTTTCCTTTCGTTAGATTGCGAACAAGAAAAGAATATAAATCCGCACAAAACATAACATAAAAGATTCCTTATTTTCATATATTTACCAGTTGGTTTATTATTTATTTGTTTTTTCTTTCCATACCACCACTCCGGCAGGTTCGAGGCGTGCACTGCCGATCAATATCTCCGCCTCATCGGGAATGGCTATTTCCTGAATGTCCGATGTATAGTTTAAAGCGATGTAAAAACCATCCCGCCATTCCTTCACTACTCCGTATGGTAAATCTTCAGTCGGTACGCCGGCTTCCTTATATACACGACGTACTACTTCTTTCTCCAATTTCCCGTCATCGGTATCCGTTCCGATATAGGTGACCGTTCCTTTACCCAGCCTACGGT
>OJMP01001905.1_pt1 | contig 12554 bp, 8 predicted proteins | sample 1597311 | NCBI WGS metagenome assembly OJMP01 (sample SAMEA2452134, study PRJEB22498) | human gut metagenome | biome: human feces; feature: human gut; material: feces | place: Australia | collected 2012 | reverse complement strand
GGAACGTCACCGTCTCGTTCCGCAGCTATATCGCCAACGTGGCGTCCAGTGAGGTGTATCCGACCTGGGCTGACGAAAATAGCCCAGCGGGGCAGTCGAACTGTCTGCCGACTCAGAAATTCCATTCGATCGTTATTTTTTGTTCTCCGGTAAGCGTATCTTTTGGGCTAACAATAACACGATGGACCAACAGTACAACAAGTTCGTGGGTCAGGTACGAAACCTGTGCCAGTTCACGGACACGCTGCATCTGCGTCTGGACTCCACCGGTTTCTTCCTGCTGTTGTTCCAGTTCCGTTTCCAATGTATCGATCCGGGTCTCTGCCTTTTTCACTTCTTCCAGAAAGGTCTGGTTCATTTCAGAAAACTGAACGGCATCAATTAAACCTGACACCTTATCCAGATACAACTCCTGCATGGCCTTGCGCCGCCGGGCTGCTTCGCTCTTCAACCGTTTCAGCTCGTCACGCCTGGCCTGCTCTCGCTGCCGGATGGGGTCATCCTGTTCTGGAAGGGTAACTTTTTCAGGGTCAAAATAGTCTGCCGCATACGCCCGGATACGTTCCAGTACAGCATTCTCCAACGCGTCCATATCGGTACAGGTCTTGTTGCCGCACACTTCCGGTGCGCGCTGGTGCATCCGGCAGCGAACATAGCGTCTTTGTGTTCCATCCGCTCTCGGCTGACGGCCAGTTTGCTCCATGCAGCTGCCACAGCATCCACAAACCACCTTTTTTGCCAGCGGATGGATCGTTCCCTTCTCGCCGCTCCGGGTGCGCTCCTGCATCATCCTCTGGACCGTTTCAAACATTTCTCGCTCAATAATCGCTTCATGCGTATTTTCTACAACGATCCACTGCGATTTTGGAAGCCAAATCGTCTTTTCAGACTTGTAACTTATCTTTTTATGCTTTCCCTGCACCATATTTCCGATATAAAGCTGATCATGTAATATTTGATATACGGTGGGACTGCTCCAAAGAGCCGCATTTGTATTCTTTAATGCACTGCGGTAATGGATGCCATGCAGCTGCTTATAGGCTGTTGGGCTTGGAATTTTTTCGTCATTCAGGATGCGTGCGATCTTGTGTGCGCCGATCCCGTTAAGAGCCATGGAAAAGATCCGCCTTACCACTTCGGCTGCTTCCGGGTCGATGATGAGTTTTCCTTTTGCATTTGGGTCTTTGCAGTATCCATACCGTGCAAAAGAGCCGATGAACAGCCCCTCTTTCCGCTTGTGGTCAAGCACCGAGCGGACATTGGTGGACAGATCTTCCAGATACCACTCGTTGATCAGGCCGTTGATCTGGCGGGATTTTTTGTTCGCGGTATCGTTGGTATCCACATGGTCTACCACCGCAATGAAGCGGATGCCCCACTCCACGAACTTTCCGTGCAGATACTTTTCCACGAGCTCCATATCACGGGTGAAACGGGATTGCGTTTTGGCCAGTACCACATCAAACTGATGTTCGCTTGCGGCTTGCAGCATTGAATTGAATGCCGGACGGTTCCGGTCGATGCCGGAATAGTCCTCATCCGAATAGATCTGGTAAATATCAAATCCTTTCTCCATGGCGTACTGGAGCAGCATCGACTTTTGATTCTGAATGCTCTCCGATTCACCAATTTTATCTTCATCTTCTTTGCTCAGGCGGCAATAAATTGCTGCTTTCATGATTTGCCCCCCCTCTTTTTGTACACGAGCATCCATGCGCAGCACAACGCATCCCTCCTTCAAATTCAGGGATGCCAAATCAGGCGCAGGATCTTGAAGGAACGGCATTGAGCAATCCATCGATGATATATCGCTCAAATTCCTTTTGAAACCGTTCTTTGCGCTGTTCGTTGTTGTCCGAACGAAATTTTTCGTGCAGAATAAAAGGAGTTTTTTTCATCGAATCCCCCTTTTCGGTTCATCTGGTCGTGATATGCGTCACTTCAGTCTATTTCCAGTCAGCGAAATTCAGAACTTTCCATATTTTTCATGCAAAATATGGAAAGACGTTCAAAATCAGCTTGAAACGCTTTTGCCGCAATGGTACAATTATATTGTCATTTTATGGAAACTCGGCGCAAAGCCCCGTGCGGACAGGCCGCAAGCGTCGGAGTTCCTGTGGGATGTGTAAGAATAGCTAAGGCAGCACTGCGCTACTGCACCTGCGTAGTATTGCTTTCCGAAAATGTGAGAAAGTATATTTATATGATGAAAAAGATCTCCCGCCGCTCGTTTTTACAGGTCTGCGGCATTACTGCGGCAACGGCAGCACTGACCGCCTGCGGCGGTAAGACCGAAACGGCTAAAAAAGACGCTGCTCACGAAGCCATCACCTTTATGGCACCTTATAAGGAAATAGAAGCCTTTATTGAGCAGGTACACAGCGTTTACCCGGAAGTGAACATCGAGGTCGTGCCCTACAGCGGCGATAACACCACCACCTGTTTGCAGAATATGTTTGCGGCGGGCGACCTGCCGGACGTCTGCACCTTGACCTACTACGACCCCCGGATCGATCTGGTCTCCGACAAACTGCTGGACCTTTCCGGCTACGATTTTACGGATAACTATGTGGAGTCCCGTCTGCAGGACGTGTTCGACAACGGTGCCATCTACCTGCTGCCCTCGACCTACAACTGCTACGGCATCACCTACAACAAGACCCTGCTGAAGAAATACGGCTGGGAGCTGCCCAATTCTTTCGCTGAGCTGGAAGAACTGGCTGCAAAGGCAAAGGAAGCCGGGGTCGATCTCTGTCTGCCGCAGATCCAGTATCCGGGCTACGGTTTCCAGTACCTGTGCAACATTGCAGACGCCGATTTCCTCGGCACACTGGACGGCAGGCTGTGGCAGCGGGATTATCTGTCCGGTAAGGCGAATGTCAGCAATACCCCCGGCATGATGCAGGCCATGGCCTATGTCCAGAAGTGGAAGGACATCGGGATGCTGAACGACTCCGGCGATGCTCTTGACGACAATGTGACCCGGCAGAGGATGGCCGAGGGGAACACCCTGTTTTTGATCGGAAACACCAACGGCATTGTGGAGGCAGACGGCAACGCCGATAAATTCGGCCTGATGCCGTATCTTTCCGAGGACGGCACCCAGAACGTTTTTGTGCTGAATGTGAACCGCTTCTACGGTCTGAATAAAAAGCTGGAGCAGGACCCCCAAAAGCTGGAAGATGCCCTCAAGGTGATGCGTGTGCTTTCCACCGTTGCAGGCACCAGCGCTCTGCAGCCCGCAACGGTGCTGAAAAGCAGCCTCCTGCCCTTCAAGGACGCAAAAGCGGACGGCACCTACTATGCCGACATCGCCGATGCCCTGAACGCAGGCAACACCGCGCCCTTTATCTATTCCGGCTGGGAAAACACCATCGTGACCACCGGCCTTAAAATGCTGGACTTTATCAAGGGCGATGCTACCATGGAGGATGTGATCCGTCAGATGGACGAGGATCAGGATAGCGTAGTGAACAACACCCCGGATACCATCACCACCGTCACCGAAGAACTTTCGCAGGAGGATTGCGCCATGCTGGTGGGTCGCTGCTTTGCACAGGCTACCGGCAGCGACCTTGCGCTGGTCTCGCTGAGCACATGGATCCCCGGCAACCCCACCGATCAGAACCATCACGGCGTAGCGGCCAAACTGTACGCCAAGGATATTACGGATTACGACCTTTCGGTGATCCTGCCCACCGGCTGGAACCGCACCATCCAGACCGTTTCCCTGACCGGGCAGCAGATCAGCGACCTGCTGGCCACGGGTTACGATGCCTACGGCAACGGCAAGGGTTACCCCTATGTGCTGGTAAGCCCGGTGCAGCCGGAGGCGGGCAAGACCTATCAGGTTGCAATCTGCGGTGTGAGCGACCAGTTGGCTGCCGAAGCAACGGTGACCGACAGCGGCGTGGTGGGCATGGATGCCGCAAAAGCCTTCTTTGGCGCATACACCACCATCAGCCGGGCAGATACCGCATGGAGCTAGGGTACACCTGAAATAAAACGGACAGGAGATACTGGATGTGAACAACAAAATCTATAAAAAGCTGTTTGGTGGCTTCGGCTTTGTCATCATCGTGTCGCTCCTGACCCTTTTTGTCATGAGCCAGACCTACATCCAGAACCTTGTCTACCATGAGCGGCTGAGCCAGATGGAAGAGGTCACCCACCAGATGTTCCGCAATCTGGAGGATGTCATCGACACCCACTGGGACGAGGTGGATGTGCAGTGCAATTATTTGTACTACACCCCGCTAAAGACCGATACCGATCTCTACCGCTATCTGAAAAAGCTGCCCGAGCTTTCCAATTACCATGAAAAACAGGTCGAATTGATTGCCGTGGATACTGCCGGATATTATTATACCGAGTATGGCCGCATGGGGCTGCTGCGGGGAATGAACTATCTGGAAAGCGCACCGGAGCGGGTCAGCTATGTTTCCAACTCGCTGACCAAGGACGACTCCTGGATGGTGTTTCTGGAACAGCTCCCCACCCCCATCACACTGCAAAGCGGAGAAAAAGAGATCACCCTGCGCTACTTTGGCATCTCCCAGCGCATGACCCAGCTGAACGATTATTTCCGCTGTGACGCCTACGAAAACAACAACAGTGTCTATGTGCTGGACAACAACGGCTTTAAGCTGTTCAACGCCAATGACACCGAGCTGCTGAAGGGACACAACGTATACACCGTCCTCTCCCGGATGTCCTATCTGCACGGCTCTTCCTTTGCGGAGGCAAAGGAGCGGCTTGCCCGCACAGGCTCCTGCTATTCCAACGCCGTGCTGGATGGGACTGAGTATTTCTACGCCCTGAAGCAGATGGAAAACGCCCAGTGGACACTGGCGTTCCTTGTTCCGGCAGAATATGTGGCCGTGAATACGCAGAAGCTGGTCAACATCGTCATGGTCATCATCATCGTCATTGCGATGATGTTCTCGGTCATAACAGTTTTTGTCGGCTGGTTTCTCCTGCGGCAAAAGCAGCAGCAGGATTTGGTAAAGAACTTAGACATTCACTGTTTGATCATATACAAAAATTGTCGTACACTCAGCTTGACAATCAGGGAACATCAACACTTATAACAAGAATGACATCTGATGTTAACCTTGTGCAGACTCAGGTTAATATGGCCATAAGATTATTACTTCGTTCACCGTTTATTGTTTTTGGCGCAATGATTATGGCATTCTTTGTAGATGGAAAGACGGCTATGGTTTTTGTTGTGGCTATTCCGGTTTTGTCAGTTATAGTTTATGGAATTATGCTTATTACAATTCCATTATATAAGAAAGTTCAGTCAAGACTTGACAAGGTTATGGGAAGTACAAGAGAGAACCTTGACGGTGTCCGAGTGATTAGAGCTTTTAATAAACAGGAACAGGAAGTTGCAAGATATAATGAGGAAAATGCAACACTTGAAAAGTTCCAGCTTTTTGCAGGAAGAATTTCAACATTAATGAACCCGGCAACTTATATTGTGATTAACGTTGCAACCATTGGAATTTTGTGGGTAGGTGGAGATAGAGTTAACACAGGAAGCCTTACACAGGGACAGGTCGTGGCCTTGGTTAACTATATGTCACAGATTCTTATTGAATTAATTAAGCTTGCAAACCTTATTATAAATCTTACAAAAGCTTTTGCAGCATCAGGAAGAATACAGGATATTTTTGATATTGAGCCGGGAATGGCAGAAGGAAATATTGAATTAAATTTAGTTAATGACAATAATTCAAATGATGGAACTGGTAAATTATCCGGCGAAAATGATTCAGATAATAAATTAAAAAATCCGGAAAACTACAACAAAGACATTGCAGTGGAATTTGAAAATGCTACTTTGAAATACGAGGGCGCAGGCGAAAGTTCAATAGAAAATGTTAATTTTAAGGCAAAGACAGGTCAGACAATCGGTATTATAGGAGGTACCGGTTCAGGTAAGACTTCATTAATCAATATGATTCCAAGATTTTATGACCCTACAGAAGGAAAAGTTAAGATTTTTGGAATTGACGCAAAAGATTATAAGAGAAAAAATCTGGAAGATATTATTGGTGTTGTACCTCAAAAAGCATTATTGTTTAAAGGTACAATAAGAAGCAACTTGCTTTGGGGCAATGAAAATGCTACAGAGGAAGAATTAGTGGAAGCTTTGAAATTATCTCAGAGTTACGATTTTGTAAAAGAAAAAGATAAAGGAATTGATAGCGAAGTGGCGCAAAAGGGAAAAAATTTCTCAGGTGGGCAGAAACAACGTCTTACAATTGCAAGAGCGTTGGTTAAAAAGCCTAAGATTTTGATTCTTGATGACAGTTCATCAGCACTTGATTATGCAACTGATGCAAAACTTAGAAGTGACATAAAGACACTTAAAGATATAACTTTGTTTGTAGTTTCTCAGAGAACAGCGTCAATTATGGATGCAGACCGGATAGTGGTTCTTGATGATGGAAAAGTTGTAGGATTTGGAACTCACGATGAATTGCTTAAAGATTGTTCAGTATATCAGGAAATCTATCAATCACAGTTTAAAAAGGGAGGGCAGTCAAATGGAAAATAATATGGCACAAAAACAGGCCCTTATGGAATTGTTAAAAAGAATAAAAAAATATTGGCATTTGTTAATAGGTTCATTATTGTTTGCCCTGGTTTATGTTGTTTTGTCACTTTATGTACCAAAACTAATTGGTTTAGGAACTGACAAAATAGTATCAAAAGGCAATGTTGACTTTCAGGGATTAGAGAGAATAGCAGTGCAGATAGCTGTAATCGCTGCAATTGCAGGAATTGCCCAGTGGATTATGGGACTGTTAAACAACAGAATCACATATCACGTGATTAAAGACATTCGTCAGGAAAGTTTTGAGAGAATACAGAAACTTCCTTTGGCTTACTTGGATACACATTCAACAGGTAGTCTTGTAAGTAGTATAATTGCGGACGTAGACCAGTTAGCAGACGGCTTACTTATGGGATTTTCAAACTTGTTTACAGGTGTTGTCACAATTGTTTTAACACTTGTTTTTATGTTACAGATTAACTGGAAAATTGCGTTGGTTGTTATTTGTATTACACCTGTATCGTTTTTTGTGGCGGGATTTATTGCAAAGCGTACGTATTCAATGTTTAGAAAACAGTCTGAAATAAGGGGTAGCCAGACAGCGTTTATTGATGAAATGATAAGCGGTCAGAAAGTTGTTAAGGCTTTTGGACAGGAAGAAAAAGCCGTTCAGGATTTTGATGAAATCAACGATGAATTGGCAAAATATTATTTGAAGGGAACTTTCTTTTCATCAATAACCAATCCAAGTACAAGATTTGTCAACAATATAGTTTACGCCGGAGTTGCAATAAGTGGCGGTCTTGTGGCAATTATGACAGGAGGAATTACTGTAGGTGGACTTGCAACAATCTTAAGTTATGCCAACCAGTACACAAAGCCTTTTAACGAGATTTCAGGTGTTGTTACGGAACTTCAAAATGCCATTGCCTGTGGTGCAAAAATCTTTTCGCTTATTAATCAGGAAAAAGAGATTGATGTGGAAGAAAGTGAAAATCAGCTCCAGAATATTGAGGCAGGTAGAGTTGACATTAATGATGTTGATTTTTCTTATGTGCCGGATAGAAAATTAATCGAAAACTTAAATCTACACGTAAAGCCTGGTCAGAGAATTGCAATTGTTGGACCGACAGGTTGTGGAAAAACTACAATCATAAATCTTTTGATGAGATTTTATGATGTTGACAAAGGTTCAATTACAATAGATGGAAAAGATATACGAGACATATCAAGAAAGAATTTAAGAAGCTCTTATGGAATGGTTCTTCAGGAAACATGGCTTAGAAATACTACGGTAAGAGAAAACATCGCTTTTGGAAAGCCTGATGCAACTGATGAAGAAATAGAAAATGCAGCAAAAGCAAGTTATGCACATAACTTTATTAAGCGTTTGCCAAAGGGATATGATACAGTAATAGGTGAAGACGGAGGCAGTCTTTCACAGGGACAGAAACAGTTATTGTGTATAGCCCGTGTAATGTTATGTCTGCCACCAATGCTAATACTTGACGAAGCCACATCTTCAATTGACACAAGAACAGAAGTAAAGATTCAGGACGCATTTTCAAAAATGATGGAAGGCAGAACTACATTTATTGTAGCCCATAGACTTTCAACAATAAAAGAAGCAGACGTAATTCTTGTAATGAAGGATGGAAAAATAATCGAGCAGGGAAATCACGAAGAACTGCTTGAAAAGAGAGGGTTTTACTATAAACTTTATAATAGCTAAAAAGAGATGATTAACCAAGAAGTAAGTGTTTATACACTTAAATAAAAATAAATGAAGAAGCATGGATAATCAAATAAATAATATTTCAGTGTAAAAATGGAGCTTTTATACTCCATTTTTATACTGTTTTAAATTTACACTCTCACGCCATACAAAATATCCAAACACCATCACTATTATCACTCCGCTTATTCCTGCGGAAAAAATACAAAAAACTAATCCCTTGCAATCAGCAAAACTAAATATGTATGAAACTAATTTTCCCATTATAAGACCAATTGCAATCCAAAGTGTAGGCTTTACAATATTGTCAATTGCCGAAAAGTTAAAATCCACATATTTATGAATATAAAAACTATGTAACAAAGTCACAACAAGATTACTTATAAGCAAGCCAATCAGATACCCTTCTACCCCAAAAGCAGGAACTCCGAACCATAGTGAGGCAAGTCGTATTACAACCCCAACAACATTGTGAATAAAGGCAGCATTAGTAAGCCCCAGCCCGTGTAAGATGGAGCCAAGTGTAATGGAAAGATAGAGAAAAGGGCAAAGCCAGGCAAGAATCATTATGTATTCGCCGGCAAGAGGTTGCCTGAAAATATTTGTTCCAATAAAATCGCCATAAAAAAGAAAAACACCAACAAAGAAAATTCCCGTAATCATAGAAAACCAAATAGAATATTCTGTTGCTTTTTTTATGCCTGAAACGTCGTTTCCAGAATTTGCACCTGCTATGGTAGGAAGCAACATAGTGGAAACGGAAGTGTTTATGGCAGAAGGAAAAGTAACCACTGGAAGGGCCATTCCGGTTAAAATTCCATAAATACTTAAAGAATCGGACAGGGATAACCCGCTTTTTAAAAGTACAGTTGGAAAAATAACAGCTTCCAAAGTCTGTAAAAAAGTAAGCATTATTTTGTTCAAAGTCAAAACATAAGAAACAGAAAACATTTTCTTCATTACGGAAAATATTTCAGATATCTTAAAAGCAAAAAAACGTTCACCAAATATTGCAATCAAACAAAAAATAACCCCGCACAATTCAGAAATAACCATGGAATAAACTGCAATTACAGGAGTAATGGAAATACCTTTTTCAACCCATACAAGCCATAAGATAAAAAGTGAAATAACTTTTGTAATCTGCTCAACAACACCTGACCAGGCTGGAACAAAAGTTTTTTTGAAACCTAAATAATAACCCGTTATGCAGGCGTGAAAAGTGGCAAGTGGAATAGTGAAAGAGGCGTATTTCAACAGCTCAGTACAACTTTTGTTTTTTATAATAAATAAAGAAACAGGCTCAGCGAAAAAATACAAAACTCCCAAGGTAATAAAAGAAAGACTAAGTGACATAATAATACTGCTGATAAGCACAAGAAAACATTCCTTTCTACTTTTGCTTTCAGCAACAAAGCGTGAAACAGCAATTTGGATTCCACCGCAACTTAGGGCAATGCAAAAAACAAGTACAGGAAAAATTAATTGAAAAACTCCCATACCTTTAGCACCTATTAGGTTAGAAAGGAATATTCTATATAAGAAACCTATTATTCTGCTTAAAAGACTAGCTATGGTGAGAATAATAGTGCCTTTAATAATTGGATTTTTGTTAAGCATAGTGTACTGCCTGAAACGCATTTATATAAAATATTCAAAAAAACAGGAATTATGCAAAAACAATAATTATAACAACATAAAAAGGGCAGACAATCAATTGTTTAGAAAAAACTAAAATTTGAACATAAAACGAAAAATGGGAGAATAATATGATTTATTTAGATAACGCAGCTACCACAAAAATATGTGAAAAAGCTGTTAAAGCAATGGAACCTTATTTAAAAGAAGAATATGGCAATCCGTCAGGAATTTATTCCATAGGAAGAAAGACAAGGGAGCAGGTTGAAAAGGTAAGATGGACAATTGCAAAATCGTTAAACTGCAAACCTGAAAATATTTTTTTTACTTCAGGGGGAACCGAGTCGGACAATTGGGTTTTGGACAACGGCGCATATTTAGGTAATCACATTATAACGTCAAAAATAGAGCATCACGCTATTTTAAATAAATGCAAACAGCTTGAAAATGAAGGAATAAAAGTCACATATGTGGACGTTGACAAAAACGGTTTTGTGGATATGGAGCAAATTAAAACTGATTACAAAGACGGATTTGAAAATCCTGTGAGAACTTCGCTGGTTTCGATTATGTTAGCAAACAATGAAATCGGAACAATTGAGCCTATTAGAAATATAGCAATGGTGGCACATAGGAAGGGAGTTCTGTTTCATACTGATGCAGTTCAGGCTTTTGGACACATACCTATAGACGTAAATTACCTTGGGGTAGATATGCTTAGTGCCAGCAGTCACAAATTTAACGGCCCGAAAGGAGTAGGTTTTCTATATGTGAGAAATCCTAAAGAAATGATGCCTTTGATTTATGGTGGCGGTCAGGAAAAGGGCAAAAGAGGTGGAACGGAAAATGTGGCCGGGATAATAGGAATGGGGGCGGCAGTTGAAGATTCTATGAGAAATATGAGTGCCCGCTACAATAAAGAGAAAAATCTAAGAGATTATATGGTAAAAAGAATACTTGGAGAAATTCCAAACGTAAGTCTAAACGGTCATCACACAAACAGACTTCCGGGCAACGCAAGTTTTACTTTTGATGGCATAAATGGAACATCTCTGGTAGTAATAATGGATGAAGAAGGAGTGTGTATTTCTGCCGGCTCAGCCTGTGCTGCATCAGCAGAAAAGCCGTCCCACGTAATAAGCGCCCTTGGAATACCGAAAGAAAAAGCCTATGGAACAATTCGAATAACCATAGGCCATGAAAATACAAGAAAAGAAATCGATTACACCGTTGAAAAATTAAAAGCCGGTGTGAAAGAACTAAGAGCAAAAAGCTGAAAATTAAGTTAAAAAATCATGTAAAAATCAAATTTATTTTTTGCAGATAAAATTAAGAATCAAATTTAAATTTGTTAATAAAATCAAGTCAAAATAGAATATTAAGTTATTACAATTTAAATAGTAAAAACTTTTAATTTATATTTTTCAACGATTTTTTCAACCAAATCAAAACCGGAACCAACAAATTGGGCTTTGTGAGCATCGGAACCTACGGTAACATAAAGCCCACCAAGTTCCTTGTATCTTCTAATTATATCCGTGTGTGGATTTGGAAAATCAAATCCTTTAGAAAAGTTTGAAGTGTTAATTTCCAACTTAATATCATTTTCAATAATCATTTTCAAAATCTCATCTATAACATCAATGTAATCAGCCACACTGTAATTAGTATCCTTGTTAGGACTGTAGCGGACAATGTAATCCAAATGCCCGAGAGTGTTGACAGTGCGGGGAGTGGTGCAAGTGTTTCTTCCTATAAAAAATTTCAAGGAATCCAACAAAGTTTTAAAATAAAGTTCAAAACAGTCACGGTCATTTTTTCCTTCCCAAAACTCTGCATAATAAGGATCCATTTGGTCAACAATATGACAGGAGCCAATGACAAAATCAAAATCGTAGGAATCAAGAAGCTTATGGCACAAAGAAAAATTGTCAGAAGTAAGCCCCAGCTCAACACCTTTTAAAATATTGATTTTGGAAGAATATTCATTCCTTAAAGAATTCAAAACTTCAAAATATTTGGGAAAATCAATATAAGGCGATTCCCCCTCAATTGGCCAATTAAAGTCCTGATGGTCAGTAAAACAAATCTGTTTCATGCCAAGAGCAATGGCTTTCTCAACAATAGCCCTAGGAGATTCCTCGGAATCAAAAGAAAAACTGCTGTGTACATGGTAATCTGAAAACATAGTAAAGTCCTTTCTGTGTATGAATATAAGTTGATAATGTGCCTGAGCTAGTTAAATATTAGCATAAATTAGATAATTACGGTAGTCACAGAAAAAAGAAGTTGGTAATCCGTAATCTCATAAAATCGTATCAATTTTGCTAATTTGACAAAAATTTAACAAAAAACCAAAAAATAAGCAAAAACAACTTGATATTTGCAAACTTATTATGTAAAATAAGCATAGGTTAATGAAAATTAACAATAGCAAAAAAACTTATTATAGGAGGACAATTAAATGTCAGTAAAAGTTGCAATTAACGGTTTCGGACGTATTGGACGTCTTGCATTCAGACAGATGTTCGGAGCAGAAGGCTATGAAGTAGTAGCTATTAACGATTTAACAAGCCCAAAGATGTTAGCTCACTTATTAAAGTATGATTCATC
>OJMP01001897.1_pt1 | contig 12591 bp, 6 predicted proteins | sample 1597311 | NCBI WGS metagenome assembly OJMP01 (sample SAMEA2452134, study PRJEB22498) | human gut metagenome | biome: human feces; feature: human gut; material: feces | place: Australia | collected 2012 | reverse complement strand
AAGTGGTTGTTGCAAAAATTGCAACAACCACTCCGCACGGAGCGATAGAGGGGAAAACACAGCAAAAGCTAACGAAGTTCTATAATCTGGATGCAATTATTTCCGTTGGCTATCGTGTGAATTCCCTGCGGGCAACTAATTTTCGCATTTGGGCAACGGGAATCCTGAAAGAATATATGATTAAAGGCTTTGCGATGGACGATGACCGTCTGAAGCAAGGCAAGACTGCTTTTGGGAAAGACTACTTCCGCGAATTGCTGGAGCGCGTTCGCTCGATTCGCGCAAGCGAGCGGCGTATCTGGCAGCAAATCACAGATATTTTTGCCGAATGTAGTATTGACTATGACAAGCGGTCACCTATTACTCATGAGTTCTATGCGATGGTGCAGAATAAATTCCACTATGCAATCGTAGGTCAGACGGCAGCGGAAATTGTTTACACAAAGGCAGACAGCGAAAAAGAACACATGGGTCTAACTACTTGGAAGAACGCACCGGATGGTCGTGTTCTGAAATCCGATGTTACAGTAGCAAAAAACTATTTGGACGAGAAGCAAATACGGCAGTTGGAACGCGCGGTAACAGGCTATTTCGATTACATTGAAGACCTGATTGAAAGAGAAAATACCTTTACGATGGAGGAATTTGCCGCCAGCGTCAATGAATTCCTGGCGTTCCGTAGGTATGAAATTTTAAAAGACAAGGGCAGTGTTTCGCGACAGACAGCGTTCAAAAAGGCTGAAGCAGAATATAACAAATTTAATAAGACACAAAAAATAACCTCGGACTTTGATAAAGAGGTTAAGAAGATGCTAAAGGCCGGGGAAAGATGAGAGATTGTACGGACTGATATAACTACAGGCAAAAGATGAGGCCAATGTATGCGATTGAGCGATGTGTTATCCAATCAAGTAGTAACAGATGATTATCAGCAAATAGACGGGTTTCTCAATAATCGTAACCTTGGATATGGGAATTGCCGTAAGATAGAAGTAGGAAAAATTGCGATTAACTGCTACTGTAAAAATTGTAAAGCGGTTATGTCATTTGCGTCTGATGCAAGTCCACGTGCGTTAGGAATAGATGACAGAACAATAAGTATTGACTATGTAGTTAAATGCGTTCGTTGCGATGAAAAAATACTAGTATGGTTTTTAGTTGAAAGCGAACAGAAGATGGCTTATCCGGCACCCAAGGTAAGAGTGATAAAACGTTCGTTAAAGGTGTCTGATAATGTAATTATGAACGAGTATTGTTATGGTGAGTTATCAGTATTATTGGATAAGGCTGATAGAGCCTATGGCGAAGGGCTTGGAGCGGGCGCAATGGTTTATCTAAGAAAATTGCTGGAACAAGTGGCGGTTGGTGCGGCGACAGCGGCAGGAATTGAATTAAAAACAAGTAAAGGTAAAAGAAAAAATTTCAAAGATTTGCTGAAAGAAATTGACCAGAGCAACAAAATCGTTCCAGATGAGTTTTCCGATGATGGATATAAGCTGTTTGGCGAGCTAAGTAATGTTGTTCATGCTAATAGTGATGAACAACAGGCGTTACAAAAATACAAACTTTTACGTCGGCTGGTAGTTGGAATACTTGATAACATCCGAAGAAATACTGAAAAGCAGAAAAACAGAGAAGAACTAGAAGCTACATTTGCTGAACTTGGTTGGAATATGGGTAGCAATACATAAAACGGTGAATATACATGAACAAGTTAAATATTTTAATAGAAGAATTATGCCCGAATGGTGTAGGGTATAAAAAGGTAAAGGATACTTTTAAAAGAATAAAAGGCACCCCCATTACAGCGGCAAAGATGAAACAAATAGCAACACCAAATGGTTCAATCCGAATATTTGCAGGAGGAAAAACTGTTATAGATGCCAATGAAGAAGACATCCCTAATGCAAATATTACAAAAGTTCCCGCGGTGTTGGTGCAATCACGCGGGGTCATTGATGTGGTGTATTACGATAAACCGTTTACATTTAAAAATGAAATGTGGGCTTATACAGCAGATGACCCTATAAAAGTGAAATTCTTATATTATGTACTAAAGAATAATATTCAAAAGTTTCGAGATGATGCGGCGGGAATGGGGGCCTTGCCACAAATATCGCTGCCAGTAACAGAAGAATTTATAATGCCTGTTCCACCACTGGCTGTTCAACGTGAAATTGTCCGGGTACTGGACAATTTCACGGAGCTTACAGCGGAGCTTACAGCGGAGCTTACAGCGGAGCTTACAGCACGCAAAAAGCAGTATGAATTTTATAGAAATGAGTTGTTGTCATTTACAGCGAAGTCGGAAATGGTAGAACTTGGAGATGTGTGCCACTTTGTGCGTGGACCATTTGGGGGTGCATTAAAAAAAGAAATATTTCAACCAAATGGTTATGCTGTATATGAGCAACAAAATGCTATTTATCAGAATTTGAGGTTTAGATATTATATTGACGAAGAAAAATTTAATGAACTTAGAAGATTTGCAGTTCAGCCTGGTGATGTAATTGTTAGCTGCTCAGGAACAATAGGAAAAACGTTTGTAATTCCGGAAAACGCACCAGAGGGAATAATAAATCAAGCATTATTGAAATTGACACCCAATAGCGAAAAAATCAACGTATTTTACCTCCAATTTTTCTTTGAAAATACAATTTCGAAAATTATGAATAAGGTGGCGCGAGGCGGAGCAATAAAAAATGTTCCTTCGGTCAGTGAGTTGAAAGCAATAAAATTATATCTTCCTCCTGTTGAGATACAACAGCGTATTGTGAATGTACTGGATAACTTCGATGCCATCTGTTCTGATTTGAACATCGGTTTGCCTGCTGAAATTGAAGCTCGTAAAAAACAGTATGAATATTATCGGGATATGCTCTTGACGTTTGCTGCGGCTGACGACATAATCTTGACAGACAGACAGACAGACAGACAGACAGACAGACAGACAGACAGACAGACAGACAGAGCATAATTAAGCTCTTGCGGTATGTGTTTGGCTATGTGAAAGTATCTCTTGAAGATATATCGGAAAATTGTGACAATCAACGTAAACCTGTAACAAGTGGAAACCGAGAATCGGGCGAATATCCGTATTATGGTGCGTCTGGTATCGTTGATTATGTGAATGACTATATATTTGATGGAGACTATTTGCTCGTGTCGGAGGATGGCGCAAACCTGTTGGCAAGAAATACACCTATTGCATTTTCGATTTCGGGAAAGAATTGGGTTAATAATCACGCACACATACTGAAATTTAAAACCTATGAAACCAGAAAGTTCGTTGAGTATTACCTGAATTCTATTGATTTGACAACATTTATTTCTGGCGGAGCACAGCCCAAATTGAACCAAAAGAATTTGAACAAAATTCCTATTCCTATCCCATCACAGGAAAAGCAAAAGGATATTGTAGCCATCCTTGACCGCTTTGACACCCTCTGCAACGACCTCACCAATGGTCTGCCTGCCGAAATCGAAGCACGGCAAAAGCAATACGAATACTATCGGGATAAGCTCTTAACATTTAAGGAGTTGGGTGCATGAGCACTTACAATGTAGTTGCTGCCAGCAACGAAAGTACCGTTGTAACAGAATACGAACCGCAAAGCAAACGTTCTGATGCTTACCAGAGCGAGGCCGCGCTGGAGCAGGCATTTATCAAGATGCTGGAGGAGCAGGGCTATGCCTACCTCCCTATCCATGATAACGCTGACCTTGTGGCAAACCTGCGCCGCCAGCTGGAACTGCTGAACAACTATACTTTCACGGATAAAGAATGGGACTTCTTCTTTAAGGATAAAATCGCCAATGCGAATGATGGTATCAAAGAAAAGACCCGCCGCATCCAAGAGGACAACATTCAGAACCTGACCCGCGAGGACGGCTCTACGGTTAACATTACGCTGTTGGATAAAAAGAACATCCACAACAACCGCTTGCAAGTCATTAACCAGTATGTCGAGAACGGCGGCAACTATGATAACCGCTATGATGTCACAATTTTGGTAAACGGGCTGCCGCTGGTTCATGTGGAGCTAAAGCGGCGCGGTGTGCCCATCAAAGAGGCGTTCAACCAAATCAACCGTTACCAACGGGACAGCTTTTGGGCGGGCAGCGGTCTGTATGAGTATGTACAGATTTTCGTTATCTCCAACGGCACGAACACGAAATACTACTCCAACACGACCCGCGACAGCCACATTAAAGAGGGCGCCGGAACGACCCGAAAGAGCGGCAAAAAGACAAGCAACAGCTTTGAATTTACGTCCTTTTGGGCTGATGGAAAAAACCGTGTCATCCCCGATTTGGTGGACTTTACCCGCACATTTTTTGCCCGCCATACGCTGCTGAACATCCTGACGAAGTATTGCGTCTTCACATCTGAAGACCTGCTGCTGGTGATGCGTCCGTATCAGATTGCGGCCACCGAGCGCATTTTGTCCCGCATTGAGGTTTCGACCAACTACAAGCAGACGGGAACGCTGGCCGCGGGCGGGTACATCTGGCACACAACAGGCAGCGGCAAAACGCTGACCTCCTTCAAAACGGCGCAGTTGGCCTCTAACCTCCCCTACATTGATAAAGTTCTATTCGTGGTAGACCGCAAGGATTTGGACTACCAGACCATGAAAGAATATGACCGCTTTGAAAAAGGCGCGGCCAACGGCAACACCTCCACGCAGGTGCTGCAACGCCAGCTGGAAGACCGGGATGCCAAGGGCAACCCGCATACTTATAAAATCATCATCACAACGATTCAAAAGCTGGCGCTGTTTGTCTCCCGCAATAAGGGACATGAGATTTTCCAAAAGCACGTTGTCTTGATTTTTGACGAGTGCCATCGCAGCCAGTTTGGCGATATGCACGAGGACATCACAAAATATTTTAAGAACTATCACCTGTTTGGCTTTACAGGCACGCCGATTTTTGCGGCCAATGCCAGCACGCGCGGCAAACCTACGCTGAAAACCACCCCGCAGGCGTTTGGTGGTGAGCCTGATGCCAACGGCAAAAAAGTCCTGCCGCTGCATACCTATACGATTGTTGACGCTATCAACGATAACAACGTTCTGCCGTTCCGTATTGACTATGTGGATACGGTCAACCGCAAGGCGGGCGTCGGCGATAAGCAGGTCAAGGCCATCGACACTGAAAAGGCACTTGCCGACCCGCGCCGTGTAAAGAAAATCGTCAAATATATCTTAGAACATTTCGACCAGAAGACAAAACGTAACGGTAAAACGTATTCTTTCCGTGCGCTGCGCAACATTGAAGCAGTAGCCACCGATAAAACACGCGGGCAGGTCACAGAGGTCAAGGACAGCGTGCGCCTGTCGGGCTTTAACTCCATCTTTGCGGTCAGCTCGATTGCGATGGCAAAGGCGTACTATCTGGAATTTAAGCGCCAGATGCAGGACTTGCCCGAAGCAAAGCGCCTGCGCGTGGCAACGATATTTAGCTACGCCCCCAACGAGGACGTGGAAGATGCAAACGGCATGCTGGGCGAGGAAAATTCCGATGATACCAGCCAGCTTGATGCAAGCTCGCGGGACTTTTTGGAGTCTGCAATCAAGGATTATAATGCACTTTTTAAGACGCATTATGACACCTCGGCCGACAGATTCCAGAACTATTATAAAGACCTTTCCCTGCGCATGAAAAACCGCGAGGTTGACATCCTGATTGTCGTAAATATGTTCCTGACGGGCTTTGACGCTACCACGCTAAATACGCTCTGGGTGGATAAAAACCTTGTCATGCACGGCTTGATACAGGCGTTCTCGCGCACGAACCGTATCCTGAACTCCGTAAAGACATACGGCAATATTGTCTGCTTCCGCAATCTGGAAAAGGAAACCAATGACGCTTTAGCGCTATTCGGAGACCGCGAAGCCGGAAGTGTCGTTCTGCTGAAAAACTATAAAGCCTATTATGAGGGCTATGACGAGGACGGCAAGCACCACGACGGCTACGAAGAACTGATTGCCAAGCTGCAAGATAAATTCCCGCTGGGTCGGCCCATTGTGGGAGACCAAAACAAAAAGGACTTCATCGCACTGTTTGGCGCAATTCTGCGAATGCGGAATATCCTTACCTCGTTTGACGACTTTGCGGGCAATGAGCTGCTTGCCCCGCGCGATATGCAGGACTACCAAAGCCGCTATCTTGACCTTTATCATGAAATGCGACCTAAGAACCCTGATAAAGAAGTTATCAATGACGATATAGTTTTCGAGATGGAGCTTATCCGTCAGGTGGAAATCAACATTGACTATATCCTTATGCTGGTTGCCAAGTATCACGATAGCAACTGCGAGGATAAAGAAATCCTTGTTGACATCCGCAAGGCCGTGGATTCCAGTATGCAGCTGCGCAGCAAGAAAGACCTGATTGAAAACTTTATCGCAACGGTCAATACGGCTACCAAGGTAGATGACGACTGGATAAAGTTCGTCACCGAGCAAAAGAAAACCGACCTTGATACACTTATCGCGGAGGAAAAGCTCAAGCCGGACGAAACGCGCAAGTTTGTGGATAACTCTTTCCGTGACGGCATATTAAAGACTACCGGCACAGATGTTGACCGCATCCTGCCGCCGGTCTCGCGCTTTGGCGGCGGCAACCGAACAGCCAAAAAGGATGGAATTATTGCAAAATTGCAAGCGTTCTTTGACAAATACTTCGGGCTTGTGTAATTCTTTTGACGCACTTGCGTTCTGTGCAAAAATGTGGTATAATATATATGTAAACTCAATAAGTGTATAAAGACTTGTTGGGTGTCCGATAACGTAAAACTGAATAATCATACTGAATGGTAAAGCTCTAAGGAGCCAGTACGAAAATTGCGACATTATCTCTACGGGGATAGTGTAAGCAGCGTTTGTACTGGCTCCTTTTTTTGTACCTTGAAAACAAAATAACAAGCAGCATCGGCAACCCTAAGATGGCTGACAATCGCAAAATGGTTGCAACATGTCAAGGCTCAACTTGCCGGAAGACGCTAACTTCCGTTGCCGAGAAGAACGCTTACGGCAGTTTGGCATTCGGTCCAGAACGAAAGGAACTTACCCACTGCCGCAACTTTACGGGACGGTCTGAACTTCTCCCGCAAGCAGTGCTTCACTTCGGCCAAAGGAAAGCCCTGCCCCCTGTAGAACGGTTACGGGAAAGTCGCAAACTTTTGGTGGTAAGGTAAGCATATTCAGCAAGTCAGAACGGCAAGACAAAGCGGTAACTACTACTTCGGCAGATTACTTATAATTTCCTATTTGTCTCGCGGAGCGCAGAATCATAGGAGGCAATAAGAGTTCTGCTGGCGATTCTTATTTATTCCTATCTTCCCCCGCAAGGCGTGAACTTATATAGGAGCAAATAAGAGGCAACCAACTGACAGCAGAGATTTTGCGGGCTGGCTGTACGTTTCCTGCGACATTTCTTATTTTATCAATGATATTTCATGAAATGAATTAACATTGAATAGATAAGAAGAGAGACTTGGCATTTGTGAACGAAAGACTTGAAAAATATAGCGATATATAGCCGTATATTCCGCATGGAAATATATGGAAATGAAACAAAAAGTATCATGGAATCACCACTAAAGTATCAAAGGAGTAATGTAATGAAGAAACAGAATGTTGAAACGATTGTTCTGAAAAACGCTAAAACTGGCGTGGCTGAGAAAATCCAGCACGAGTGTCACAACACTGGATACGGGACAAAGCACTTTTGGAAAGCCGATGCTAAGTTCTTTGAACTTCTTTCAAACTTTTCCGCTGCGGAAAGCAAGGTGTTGGCATACATCTTGCAGGAAACACAGCCGACGAAAAATAAATTCGTTGGGGCGTACAAAACGATAGCAAGAAAATTGAATTGCGATGTCGTAACAGTACGTAATACAGTGAAAAAGATGCAGGAAAGTGATATGCTGGCAAAGACTGAGGATGAAAGAGTTTGGATGATAAATCCAAGGCTGCTTGTTAAAGGCGACATTTATGTGCAAGCACGGCTAATGTCAGAATATGACACTCTGCTTAACCGCCCGCTAAGTGATTTACTTATAACGGATGGCGATGGCAATGACCCGTTATTTTTGCCGCGAGAATATTCGACACCAGAAAGCATAAGCAATGTGAAAATGAATTTTTTTAAAGTGTATGATTCATTTTTTGGAGTTGTTTCCGGACTGGGCGGAAAGGAATCACTGGTGCTGGATTTTCTGGTATGTGCAATGCAGAGCGGTAACAATATGTACGTTGGAACAATGAAAAAGATTGCAGTAAATATCAATAGCTCGAAAGCCACCGTACAGAGAGCGATGGACTCCCTTGCGGATAAGGGGTTTGTGGCAATGCAACTTGATGGCGTTTGGCTGATTAACCCATCAATGGTTATCAAGGGAAATCGTAGTAAAGAAAAGGTACTGATGGATAAATTCATCTTGATTCAAAGGGAATACGATGAGAAGAGAAAAGCACGTAAAAATAGTAAAAGAAAGGAGGCAGATAAGGAAAAAGCAGCAGCATAGATATGCAGATGCCATTATTAACTATGGCCGACAGAATCATTGCCCTTACTGTTTCACCCATCTTGCCACAGTCTTTGCGTCTGTACCATATAACTGCGCTATATGGTACATGCTGGCTCCTGATTGATACATTGCTTTCATCTCGGCCTTATAGTCTGGCACGGCATCGGGTGCGTGCAGCAGGTCATGGAGAGAAAGCCCCAGCAGGACAGCGAGTTGCAGAACATATCGCGGTGCAACGGACTTGCCGCATAATGTGGCGTGTAGCTGCTTGGTGGATATGTCAGCGGTTGGAACATAACTGCCATATAGACTTAAAAGTGCAGGTTCAATTTTGGCGGCGTATGTACGTCCGCCGGTTAATGAACGCCAGCCACGGGAACGTAATGCACGGTCAAGGACGGTATGGTAAACAGAACCGTCACGATAATCAAAACTTGAATCTAAAGTATCATGCAATAATGAATCTAACGCCAGCAGACAGCCCGGTACGGGTTCTGCTGACTGCTTTTTAAGCCGCATGGTAAATGTTGCAGGAAATAGTTCCTGCTGCCGTGCGCTGCTGTATATGACATCGGTATCGACCAGCCAGCAGCGATGTTTAGTGCAAATCTGCATATCCGGCAGTTGGTGGCTACGATGCCAATAAGGCTCACCATGCAACTGCAAGTCCTCTTGATAGCAGACGGGACAATAGCGCATTACGGAGCAATGATTTCCGTTGGCTTGTGAAATGCCCATCCGATGTACAGCTAATGGATTGCCATTGACAACATAGGCATAGGTGGAACGCTTACGCTGCATAGGGAAAAACCGCGCGTAATAGGGATAAAGTGTATGCTGCATTACAACATCCTTTGCAGACAAGAACCCTTGCGGAAGCTGTGCCAACAGCGTATTTATAGGCCCGCAGAGCATTAGACTGGGAGCACAGAAATTGTCCCCGTATAGCTGACGCATGGTGTGCTTGGCGCAGTAGTTGCCGCTGTGAACATGGTAGCGACAAATGACACTGTACCATAGTTCATCCGGGTACGGCGACGGAAAGAAACCAATCATATTGCCACCTCTCCCTTGATGTACTCTGCATAAGCAGATACAGGTGATTCGCCGTTCTTTTTTGCCTTTTTAATCAGCACCCGTATATCATTTCCAACAATCTTGGAGGGGGCTGCGGAACCTACGGATACCTCCGGCGTGGTCTTTGACTGCCGCTTAACAACGGGCTTGGTAGAAAGCTCGCTTATGTATTCTGACACCATCCCCAAGTTCCTTAAAAATGCACTTCCAAAAACCTCTAAGTCCAGCTTTTCGTGTCCATCAAGAATAGCTTGCTTTTGAGCATTGTATAAGAGCTTGGTGAGTATATCAGGGATGCCCTGTGTCTTGCGATACAGCCAATTTTCAAGTTCTGGTGTCAGGTCAGTGGCATATTGCGTGTACTGGTAATGCCATAGACCATGCAGAAGCAACGAAAATTCTTTGTCATTAGGCAGTCGGTCATAGACAAGCCCTGTGGTTCGCCGTGCAGCGCGAAACTCTTGCTGCAATACCTGCAAAACACGCGGTGTTCCGACCATGCAGATGCTTACGCCTGCCCCGTTGATAAGGTGGACTAAGAAATTAAGAAAACGCATACCGCCATCACTTTTACGATAGGCAATGTTCTGCAATTCGTCTATCACCAGCAGGCCAATATGATTGACCCGCACGATTTGATTGAGCTGGCTGACAAGGACATCAATGCTCAATCTGCGCGATAGGGCATCCTTTTGGTAGCAGGTTCCAATCAGGCTGTCAATCTGTAAATAAATATCCAAAATCAGAGCTTTAATAGACGCATCATGCGGGGTCTGCACAACCAAGTACGGGATTTGGTGGCAGTAGAACTTTTGCCCATGATACACAGTGTGTTCGATGACCTGCGGATATAACGATAATACACGCTGCAATGCGGTGGACTTGCCAAGTCCTGATACACCGATGACTGAAAAAGAATTGCCGCCGCCGATGGATGCAGCAAGAGCATTGCCGTGCATCATCGAGTAACTATTCTGCATGGCGGCAGCTTCGCTCTGGATTGAATACTGCCCATAGCAATGCTGCATGGCAGTGTAGACTTCGCAGTACAGGTCAATCGTCATGGACAACGGCTGATAAAATTCGTACAGCGAGGACAACAGCTGCAAACGCTCCCCGGTGCTGCGGTCACGGTCACTATCGCTATAGGGTGGGATGACCGCCAGAGCGCGAATCAAGTCTTTGCCGGACAGCATCGGAGGCAAGGCTTCAATAAAAGGATTATTGCCATAGAGCGGATTTGCAATATAATCAGCGTGCATCGAAATCGTCCTCCTGTTGCTCTGTCAGTAAATCCATCAGCGATACGCTTTCTTGTTTGCGGGCTGTACTGCGGTTTCGCTGTATCTGCTTGCTGATATTACTGCGGTCTGGCGTTGTACGTTCGGAGCGGTCTGCAATGGCTTGTATATCGCTCATGAGGTCGAGTTGTGCCTGCAATTCCTGCTTTTTCCAGTCGGTACGTTCTATCTTTTCCTGCTGCTGTGCATCAGCAATTTCTGCCAGTGATTTGCCAAGATAGACTTTTTGAGCCAAATCAAAAGCCGAGTAAGTGCCATTCTCGTATAGCCAAACAGTATCCATACATTCCGGCGCATAGGCAACCTGTACAGTTTCCCGTCCACCGAGACCGGCAGAAACGAAACGCTTTTTAAAAGTGCAGTTTGAAAAGCGGAGACCGAAAATTTCCAGACCGCGCTGCGTGATTTTCCCCTCGGCACGGGGCAACAGCGTATAGAGTAGCTTTTTGTCTGTGGCCTCATGCACAGGGCAATCATCCTGTGTATCGCAGAACGACCAGATACTTGCAGCCAGTGGCGGCGTGTTGGATTCTATCATGGCGGGAGTGCGGGTAAAACCTGTCTGTACAGATTTCGCGTTGTAGAATAGGACGCAGCGCAGAACAACGGCAGTAAATTGTTCCAAATCCAGTGTGCCTTGCCTGCGATAGTCCGGTGCACCGCGTTCCTGCGTATCGGATTCGATGACACCCTTGCCTTTAAGTAGCGGCTTGTAGGTGCTCTGAACCAAATCAAACAGTTTTTCAACTACACCTTTTAAATCTGGCCGATAAGCGGGAAGATTTTCAATTTCAATATGGTAACTCTCGCACAGGTTTTCCAGTGGGCCGCTGATGAATTCACTGCCTCGGTCTGTCATAATTTTGGTAGGCAGATGATGGCTCGGCCAGTCCTGCGGGGCAATGTCTATCCCGTGCTGATGGCAAAAACTGACCTTATCCGTAAAAGTGTTCTGGAGCAGCAGGCGCAGTGCATATTGTCCGCCCTCCAGACCGACATATACGCCAGTAATCAGGCGGCTGTAGGCATCGACCATTGTGTAAATGACAGGTCGACCAATGGGTTTGCGGGAAAGGCGGCTGACAATGTAGATGTCGGCAATGGTGGCATCAGTCATGTACACACCAATAGTATGCGCGTAATCGCAGACCGAGCCGGTAAACGGACGGTGATTGCGCTGGTAGGCTTTAAGCCCCTGTCTGCTGATGGTCTCACTGATGGGGTCACGGTTCTTGCGAAAGAAATAGCGGAACTGCCAGAACGTGGGATATTCCGGCTTCAATGTGCCGTGTGTGTCGCAGTATTTCGCCCGTAGCATCATCTTGTAGGCAGTCTGCAAGCTCTGCCGCTGTGGGGTGTAGTAATACTTGTTCAGTGCCCAGCGGATGGCCTTTTCATCGGCAGTAAGCTCATGTTGTTCTGGCGCGGGACGTTCTGCGGGTAAAAGTGCATTTTTACTTTGGTATACCCAATAGCGCCAAAGGTATTGGAGTACCGTGCGGCGGGCAATGCCATGCTCGGCAGCAATCTGGCGGACAACCTCGTTGCGATGGGATTTATCATAGATACAGGCATCCTCCAACAGTGGCGCAATCAGGTCGAGCTTGCGATTGCGCCCCTCGCGCTGGCGGTTGGTGATGTCCTCGTCCAGAACAAAAACAGAGTATGTTTCGG
>OJMP01001894.1_pt1 | contig 12602 bp, 16 predicted proteins | sample 1597311 | NCBI WGS metagenome assembly OJMP01 (sample SAMEA2452134, study PRJEB22498) | human gut metagenome | biome: human feces; feature: human gut; material: feces | place: Australia | collected 2012 | reverse complement strand
TGCTCCTACCCCGAAAAATGAATACACTTCCCAAAGCCGACTCTTGCATCTGCTTGAAATTCTACCATATATTTGCCATTTTCACTACCTATTTTCGCCAGCATTTTCCACTACCGGCATACGGTACTCCGTACCGTTCTTTAACATTCCGTAAATAACACTGATTAACCGTCTTGAAATACAAATCAAAGCCTGTTGGCTGGTTTTCCCCTCTGCCTTACGTTTCTCGTAGTATGCCCGTACCACCGAATTTCTCGGTGTACCCTTTGAGGATACCTGCACCATTTGAATTGCAAGGAAGTAAATCGTAGCCTGCAATCGTCTGTTCCCCTGCTTGGTAGCTACATCCTTACCCTTTCCGCTGGATGATAAATGAAGCGGTGCAATTCCTGCAAACTGTGCCAACTTATTAGCATTACTAAAGCGTTTGATATCACCGATTTCAGCAAGAATCTTCACTGCTGTGATAACATTTACACCGGGAATGGTTGTAAGCGTGCAGCCAAGCATCTTATACATCTGTTCCAGCATCTTGTCTACTTCCGCAAGCTGGCTATCATAGTGCTGTAAATCACTGACAATGCTAAGTGTCACCATGTCTCTGGCATCTTGGTAAGCATTATTTTTTACCTTGTCACTTGCTACCGCATCCAAGATTTTCTCACAGTTTTTGGTCGAACATCTATTGTGGCTGACCGGAACAAGTTCTGTTCGTAGATCTTCCACACTCTTACCCTTCAAATACTTTCTAGACGGGTAATGCTCCCAGAAATACAGTGCAGTGGGTCTGCTGATGTCATTGAAAAACTGCTTATAAGACGGATATGCAATACACAACTGCTCATGCAATTGGTTGACTAATCTCGTCCTTTGCTTCATGATATTGTCCCTGCGGTGCACCAACTGACCGAGTGACCAGTACGCATCGTTCGGACAAGCATCCGGAAGCTTATCAAGCATGTTTAATGTTGCAAGTGCAATGGCTTCCGCATCATCACTGTCACTTTTGCGATACATGGCACCCCGGTGCTTTGCCTGTCGATGTGAGATAGCGGTATTTACATCCTTTACAAAATACCCCTTATCAATCAGCCACACCGCTAAAGGTCTGCCGTAACCATAAGCATTCTCCAGACCATAGACTACTTCTTTTGCATCAGTATTACATTTTTTAACCTTTGTTACCAGCTTAGGAAAATCGGCTGGTCTGTTTGGAAAAGTAATCTCTCCAAGCTTTTGATTGTAGCAGTCAATCATAACTGCTGTGTGGGTTTCTTTGTGTAAATCGATACCCACATAAATAAAATTTTCTTTAACCATAGAATCAACCCCAATCTCAATGTTTGGCAAAATAGTGGCAATCTCAACTGTTAAGCATCTTTCTCGGAATTACGCATCTTTTCAGCAACCAAGTGTGCAAGAGTGGTATAGCCTATCCATTTCTGGTCAGGCACAAAGTATTCCATACAGGAACACCGCTGACTTTCATGGAGATGGATACATCCTGCAGAACGCAGGACTCACAAAAGACTTACGAATCGCTTTCGTGGTGTGTGATGTTAACTCTGAAAAAGAACAGTTACAAGTCAATTTTTTGATTTGGGATCAGATTTTTTCATATGAACCACTAAAATGAGCAGAATTAGCTTTATGCCATAGACCAAAAACAGAGAAAAACAGTAATAATGCACAAATATAATTTTCAGACAGGCAAGCCAACTTTCTCTTGCCCTTGTGAGAGCCTGTGTTGCCCCTGTGTGCAATTTTAAGAGCGAAGTCGAGGTAGTTACCCATAATGGAAGATTAAAGGCTTGTTGGGGAAGTGTGAACGAAGTTACTTTTAGAAAATATAAGAAAAATATTAGGGTCGAAATGTGTGCAGGTTAAAGGGCTTATGCCGCCAGAGGACGGCATAAGCTGGGAGACACCCACCGGCAGAGCCGTTGGGAGAAATGTGGTGTGACATAACCTTCTCTGCTGTTTGGGAATTTGTTATGCTTTGGAACAAATTTATCGGGATTGCCCTGTAAAAGAAAAATCGGAGATACTCCGTGACTCTAAAATCAGATAATATAAGGTTTTCAAGCACTTATCAAAACGTCAGTTCTGTGGAACATCTATATTTCTCCATTAGCAGAAATGCCGATACTGTATAGCTTTCCAGCATAGTCTGAAAACATTGTCCGACACTTTGGTCTAAATGCATTATTCAAAATATGGGAGGGGGGATACATCTCATTACATATAAGGATTAAATTATAAACGAATTACATTGCCTGTATATAACTTATCTAATATCTCTTCTATACTTGCGTTCGGACCTGACATAATAGCTTCCACTACATTTCTATTAGGCACACTATCCATTATCTTTTGAATCCACTCTGAAACTTCTTCATCACTTCCCATACCATAACTTATTTTTTCAACCAATTCTTTTACTTCTTCTCTACTTAATTTATCCATATCCTTTCTCCTTAATTTTATCATTTAATGGCAGTCAGTCCCCATATATTCATACATATTAAAATTATAATACATCACTCTGTACACCCACTATTTCTATTCGTTCATTAACAAGCTGAATACCAATTCCCATTTCCAAATCCCACTTTGTTTTAAATAAAACATTAATTATTCTCTTATCTTTTGATCTTGGTATCATAATTGATTGGGGTTTCACAAATCCCACAAGCTGACTAGGCTCATCTACTATTGGCGCATATAAATCTGCTTCTTCACCATACATTTCCCTATACTCTGCACAAACAGTTTGATAATATTCAAATACTTTTTCTTCTATCTCGCTCATTAATATCATTTTTTTATTGATAAACGATATATATGCTTCCTTTTGTATATTAGTAGGAGCCTCGTCTTTTTCTCCTTGTATAAACAAAGTAATTTCAAACTCTTTTCCATAAAGAAAATAGTTGTCCTTTTTTTGCCACATTATCTCGAATTGAATCTGACCAAAAATATCATCATTTAGCATTTAAAATTCCTCCATTAATCCATAATAATCTCTCGGAATCTCTAAGTCAGTAAATAAAAGGCCTTCAGATTCCTTTTTTATTAAAATCCCCCACTTTTTTTGCCCAAAACACTTGACAACTTCATCGAAAAATGCGGCGCTTCGCGCCTATTGATCAATAAGAACCGTCGCTTGCGGCGGCAGATATTTTTCGATTGGAGGCGTTTTTTTATGTTACCTGTTAACTGTGGCAGTCATGTTGACTACCAACATTTTGTTGTTACTAATCTTCGTAAATATTATCCTGATCCTGACGCTCTTGCCCGCTCTACCTGGGATATTATCGAGCGTTTCTGGAATCTCGATTTATCTTTCACCGATACTTTTATGGCTGATAGTAACTATTCAGTACCTCATTAAGTACATCTTGATTTTTAGGCAAAACAGAGAAAATAAAATTTCTGTTTCATCATCGTTTTAGTGCAAAGTGTGGATAATTTTTCAGTTTGGCTGCCAAGTGCTTCGGGTTTGTGGATTACTGAAACATAACTCCTTAGTTTTATCCAGATAACAGCATTTTTGTGGATTTTATCCGGGTGTTATCAGCATATAATCTCTGATTTTTTTGGGTTATCCACCGTCATTTTGACAGTATGCCAAAATCTTACGATTCGCTTTTTACCCCATTTTCCGTTAAAATAGATGTATCAAATCTTAACGGAAGAAGGTGGTCTGATTGACAAAAGATGAAATGAATAAGAAGTTATTACAGCAGGTTAATTCCTTAACATCAACTGTAGATTCCCTGAATGCTACAATCAATGCGCAAACACAATTGATCGCTCAACTCAATCAGACGATACAGGAACTGAAGGAACAGCTTAATAAAAACTCCAAAAACAGTTCCAAACCACCTTCAAGTGATGGCTATAAAAAACCTGCTCCTAAGAGTCTCCGCAAACCATCCGGAAAAAAGGTCGGTGGACAGGACGGACATCAGGGGACACATTTAGCGGTAATAACAGCTCCGGATGAAATCGTCACACATATGCCATCCGCATGTAAAGGATGCCGACATTACCAGATGTGCAAAGGCACCGCCTGCATTGCTGAGAAACGACATGTCATCGATGCGGTTGTCACAGTAAATGTAACAGAACATCAGGTTCTGGAACTTCCAATCTGTATGCTGCACGGAGATACACGCAGAGGTGAGTTTCCTGCTGATGTAAAAGCAGCCGTACAGTATGGTGAGAACCTGCAGGCATTATCAGTGGCATTAAACACTGTAGGCGCAGTCAGTATAAAACGCACCCATGAAATTCTTTCGGGAGTGTTTAACATTCCAATTTCAACAGGAACAATCAGCAGCATGGTAAAAAGATGCGCTGACAGTCTGAGTGAAGCAGTAGGTAAGATCAAGGATAAAATGATCGATTCCGCACTTGGACATTTCGATGAAACAGGGACCAGAGTGGATAAAAAACTCTGGTGGGTTCATGATGCCTCAAACTGTGAATACACCTATCTTGATATCAGTCCCAAACGTGAAAATGCAGGCATGGAACAATGCGGTGTTCTCCCGGAATTCAAAGGGATTGCCATGCATGACTGCTGGGCTTCCTACTGGAATTATCCGGATATTCAGCATGCAGTCTGCTGTGCCCATCTTCTCCGTGAATTAACAGGGATTGATGAAAAACATCCTGATCAGAAGTGGGCATCTGCATTTATAGACCTTTTACTGGAAATGAAAAAGGTCAAAGATAAAGCTGTAGAGAAAGGCAAGCACTCTCTGAGCTATTATCACTATCATAAGTTCGATAAGAAGTATGATGAACTTATCGAACAGGCTCGGAAGGAAAATCCACTTCCCGAAACCACGGAGAAAAAGCGTGGACGAAAGAAAAAAAGAAAAAATCCTTGCGTTGGTAGAACGCCTTGCGAATTACAAGGCCTCAGTCTGCCTTTTTATCCATAACTTCAATGTCCCATTTGATAACAACCAGGCGGAACGAGATCTGCGGATGATAAAGGTGAAAACCAAAGTATCCAGATGCGTCCGAACTGAGGAAGGAGCCAGAGATTATCTAAAAATCATGGCCTACGTTGGTACGGCACATAAGCAGGGGTACAATGCTTACGAAGCAATCAAAAATGCGATCTCAGGTCACCCTGATTTCATCTTTGAGTAAAGCTGGTTCTGAATAGTTACATTATAGGAGTTACTACATTTGAATCTTTACTAAATAATTTTTGTAATAATTTATAAGAATCTCCTCATTCTTATTTTTAAAATTTCCAAAAGCCCTATCTGCAATATTTATCTGTTCAATTGACAGAAAAAGTCCAACTTCACTAAGAATATCCAACAAGTTTTCTAAAGCAATTCTTCGCTCACCAAAACCACCTAATTCTTTAGCTTCATTTATTGCACTCTTAACTATCTGATATCCCCTTTCTGTTTCCACTTCATACCGAAAACTCATTTCACTGCCTGCTATTGAGTCAATTATTTGCAAAAAATCTTCATAAGCTTGAATATCCATCTTTTCTCCTCTATCTACCACTGTTATAACCAGTTATTATTCCCTCACCATGCGGTTCAACAATTACTGTTATATTTAATCCATGGTTACGACCCTTAACCATAAATCTAACTGGTGTACCTTTATTAGTCATTGAAGGTGCGTTTACATCTGGTGTTCCAACAGTTATTGGGGCATTACCTGCTCCTGGCCCAGTTGATTGTTTCCATGTTGAGTTTGGATTATTGGCAACATCCTCTATAGCTGAAATCACTTGTTCATCAGTCCAAGTATCAGGAAAAGCACCTTCAGTAAACCCTCTATTTGGACCATGTCTAGGGTCTGTAGGTCCCTCACCTTCTAATATATGATTTCTTCTGCTATCATTAACTCTATAACCAGAGGAACTACCACTCTTGACAGAGACTCTTTACTCTTATAATTATCCAAGCCGATGCTCCTACCCCGAAAAATGAATACACTTCCCAAAGCCGACTCTTGCATCTGCTTAAAATAATATCACATATTTGCCATTTTCACTACCTATTTTCGCCAGCATTTTCCACTACTGGCATATGGTACTCTGTACCATTTTTTAGCATTCCATAAATAATACTGATTAATCGTCTGGAAATACAAATCAGTGCCTGCTGGCTGGTTTTTCTCTCTGCCTTACGTTTCTCATAGTATGCACGCACTACTGGATTTCGTGGTGTTCCTTTTGAGGATACCTGCACCATCTGGATTGCAAGAAAATAAATTGTTGCTTGTAAGCGTCTGTTACCTTGCTTGGTAGCCATATCCTTACCTTTCCCACTGGATGATAAATGAAGTGGTGCAATACCAGCAAACTGTGCCAGTTTATTGGCGTTACCAAAACGTTTGATATCACCGATTTCTGACAGAATCTTCACTGCCGTGATGACACTTACACCTGGGATTGTTGTAAGTGTACAGCCCAGCATATCATACATGAATTCCCATGATTTTCCCCTTGAGGCTCAACTATGGTGATATACTTAAAAGACTTCTGACCAGAAGATAATAAATTTTGCTTTGTCAGATGTCTTTTTAGTTTTCTTAAAAACAATTTTGCATCCAAAAAAGCTTGCTTTCCGTCTGTCATTACATCTGAATATGTAAGTGTGAGCCACTTACATTTCTCTGGTTCAGTTACATTACACCGAATCAAATCCATAAGACGATGGATACTTCTTCTAACACTTTTAGGCGACTGGTAACGACTTTCAGATTTCTTCTTTTCTTTAATCTCCCCAGTTTCTTTGAGCAAATAGGTATCTTTGGATAAATTTTGCACTGGACATTTTTTATTTTGACCAGCACAAAATTGAATAACAGTGGTGTCCCCAGCAGTTTTGACCTTTACTTGGCTTGCCTCACATATTTTGACAACATTAGCATCTTTTCTTTTAATACGCATAAAAAACACACCCTTTCCGAACAAAAATTTGTTCAGCAAAGAGTGCGTTTATATCAGCGTTTTGGAACTAAATATTTAATTGTTACTTCATCTTGAGCATTTATGTCAGTTTCAGTGATTATGTGCCAGAACTTACATATTTGCTGAGGATTTCAGCTATTACATCTTTGTACAACTTATTCCCCACGTCCGTTTTTATTCCCAAAGTGCCAAAATTTCGCTAGAGGGTATGTCTGAATAACGCATTCGCTATGCCATTACTTCGTAAGGGCAGGCGAAAGGCGTTATTTCAGACTGATAGACGGAAGGGTATTGGTGCGTCCTTATGTGGTGACATTAATAAATATAACGTAAAAATTGTTCAAAAAGATTACGTGAAATCTCCATACCTGCCAAACCCTTTTGGTGATTCAAAAAAAACATACTATATAATCTCTTTTCTACCCTTGTAACTACTAATACTAAATCTCCTTGTCTCCATGTCCCAAATTCTTTCTCTTTCTCAATTGATAATAATATGGTATTTTTTCTTTCATTATCCCCAATTATTTCTTGAAATAACCCTTTATATGGTAGTTTTTCTATATTTCCAAAAGAGTCGATATTTTTTGTCACACTATCGTATTCTTCAAAGTATATAATATTATTATCTAACAAAAATTCATTTAACCTTGCATTCATTTTGTTTTCTCCTAAAATATTAATATCCTGGGTCAATCCATCCACCTCTTCCATCGGGAATAAGCCTCTTTCCTTTGGCTTTCCAAAAAGCTCGAATTTCAGAATTTCTAAGTCTATTTCCATTTGATTCTGAATTGAAAATCGAACTATTGGGATGACGATTTGGACTTCCACCAGTATGTTGATTTCCTTCTGGATGACCTGGTCCTGGTATTTCATCAATTACCCCTCCATCTCTTACTGGAATTTGGTGTCTATGATGTGGTGCTGTTTTGGTATCACCTGATTTACCTTGCAAAAAAGCATTTCTTTGAGCATCTGTGTACGGTCCCTCTCTATATATTGGTGGTTCAGAAAAATCTGGGTCTCTTGAACTCATTATATGTCCATCTGGAATTTTTACTTCTTGACCTTTCCAATTCTTGACAGAGCCACTACCACTCTTATTACCGCTTTCATTCCCCTTACCAGCTCCGGCATTCCTCTGCGCATTCAGTCTTTCCTGGGTTCTCCAGTCGGTATTAACATTATCTCTTGGAGAGGTTGCTGTATAGTCAGGGTCGCTCTTCTTTACATTGTTATCTTTTATGTACTTCTTTGTTGCTTCTTCTCCATGGATAATTTCACGGTTTGCCAGTTTCTTGGCATCCTGTGCGCTGTAGCCCTGTTTCTTGTACTTATTATACAGATCCTGCTTTGACTTCGCATCAGGGTAGCACTGTGCTACAAGTCTGGCGGTATCCGGATCTGCTCCCACGTCAATATACTGCTGTTCATTCCTGCTGTACGGGCTGTTCTCCTTCGTACCGTGTCCTGTCGGGTCATGGTAGAGGATTGGGTTGTTCTGACAGTAGGTATACAGGTTCAGTCCATCCCCATAATAAGTGTCTTCCTGTGTAAATCCGGCAATGACAGGATTATAATATCTTGCCCTGAGGCTATACTGTCCCGTCAGAGGATCGTACTGCTCTCCTGTATAATGGAAGCGGTTGTGCACCTGTTCTTCACATCTGATGGTATTGCCGAATGCATCGTATTCATAGTGGTTGAGTACACGTGACTGTACATCCTCCTGTGGGAGTTCCCCGCTTTCCTTCTCTTCACCATTTATCACATGGGTGATGCTTCCCTGCTCATCAGATACATAATGGTAATAGGTCTTCGCCTTCTCACTGTCAGAGCTGATCAGCCCCAATCCGCGGATATAGCGGATCACATTGCCATCGGATTCCTCCTCGGCTACTGCCTCCCTGTCCTCATTGTAGAGGAATTTCACCAGTTGTCCGTTTTCCTCCATCTCTGCACGCAGTCCTTCTGCATCATAATGGTTCTTTTGGAAGCTTCCGTCTGCCTTTGTCACCTGTTCCAATCTTCTTAAATCGTCATATAGTACTTTCTAACCCAACTCTGCTAAATTAGACTTTTTACAGGAAAGTGACTGACTATCTACAAAACACAGTTCCAGTGGATGGATATGGATGAGAATATTTATATAATATAAGAGCCATCTGATAAAATATGAACAACCAGTTGGCTCCTATATTTCCTATTCATATAGAACTTTGAACATCCTTATGTGGAAACCTAAATCAATAATCAACCTTACAAAAGTTTCAACTTATCTCTTATCTCCATCAAAATAATCCCTAACATATTTTTTCCAGAGCCATTTGTTCCACATCCCCAATAATAATCATTGGATGTATTCTCCACAATATATTCTGAATCTGTGTCAAGTAATATGTTTTTTAGTTCAATATTCTGAGAAAATTTAGCATATACTGCCTTTCTCATAACATCATCTTTAACCTCTTCCCAATCTTCTCTTAATGGTAAATTGCGATTTCTTCCCATTTTGGCTGCTTTCATAGGATTGTCTAACAAACGAATTATTTCTACATATTCTGTTCCATAAAACTTCTGTGCTTGAAAATAGTGTTCGCTCGTCATCCACCATTTTTCATCTAACTCAAATCCATAATGTGCAAAATTTGAAAAGCAGCCATATTTTTCATTGGTTTTGTAAAAATATATTGTCATATTGTTATCCCTTTAAACTACATGTCCATTCTTCAAAATATTCTAATTGTTCCTGTATTGTTGCATATTCATCTATTGAACAAGAATCAAATATATCAACCAGTGAATTCATTTTCGCCTGCTCTCCATATATTAATGTATACGCATTTCGTCCTGCACCCATACATAATAACATTCCAGATGGATAAACATTTTTACAACAGCCTTTACACAACAATTTAATATTCAATTTTTCAAGTTCTTCCCTTAATTTAATTAGTGTATCAAAATAATTATCTCCTTCCTTTTTCAAAACTAATTTTCCTAGAGAAAACTTGATTGTAACACTATCTTGATTTTCCGTTAATTCAATTACTGCTTTTCTATCTTGTTCTTTTTCTATACATATAACATTACATATTTCTTTTTCCATTAATTTCCTCCAAAATTCGGATTAGGAATAAAATCCCCTATAATTTTTCCGCCTTGCTTTTTATATGCACCAACAATTTCATATGGTTTTATTCCACCTGGTATTGAAAATTCCATTTGTTCAGGGAAATATGCACCTGCTCCATATATGCTATTTATATCAACATAATTATTAGTTCGTATTACATATACATAACCATTTTTACCAGCGAACTCTGTAGCAATTACTATATCTCCAGAAGTAGATACAAAATTTCCAGCGGTTGTGTTACTTTTAGTATGTAACAATGCATCATTATGTGTTCCTTTCGGTTTAAAGCCATTTTTGAATACGTCATCTGGAACTACACTAGCTCTATCACCTCTAAATAACGTCTTGGTATTACTACCACTCTCAGCTCCATTATTTGCGGGATAATATGGTACCAATTCCGTACAATTACTACTTGACTTCCCATAGCTGGTCTCATCAACACTTTCACTAATTTTCCCCTGCGGAGGACAAGCTTTCCTTTTATACCCACTCGGATCATCATACACCACCGGGTTATTCCCGCAGTACGCATACAGATTCAGTCCATCCCCCTGATAGACGTCTTCCTGCATGAAACGTCCAGCAACAGGATTGTAATACCTCGCCCGCAAATAATACTGTCCCGTTACATCATCATACTGTTGTCCCGTATAGCGGATGCGGTTATTCAGCTTCTCTGTGGTTCCAAGAGACATGCCAAAGGCATCATACTGGTAGCTGTTCTGAACATTTCTATGTCCATCAGTAACAAGTGCCGTACTGAGCTGTTCGTCCCTGTGGTAGTAGGACAGTTCCTGTCCTCTGCGGAACGCTTCCATCCCTGCCCCGAGATGATAACTGGTGCCCTGCTCTTCTCTTCCCTCCTCCTGCAGAAGCTCTCCATCGTGGTATACAAAGCTGGTTCTCCTGCCGTTTTCCAGCAGTTCAAAACGCAGGCCTTCCGCATCGTAGCGGTTCTCCTGCACGTTGCCGGTTTCGGTTTCCACCCTTGTCTGCTGATGGCGGCTGTTATAGGAGAACCGGCGGATTCCGGCTGAATTTTTCGCTTCTATTACCACCTAATAATAAAACGTGATTCTTATTTTCATCGGAATTGCCCTGTAACAGAAAATTGAGAATGTTCCATGGCGGTTGTCAATAGAACATTCTCGATTCTGTGCTTGCGTTTAGGTATTAAAGAGATTTTTTATCCCCCTTATACCTCCTTGTGCGTGCCGTTGTAACATGGACATTTGTGGATCGTCAAGAGAAATGTTTAGAACTTATTACATTTGAATTAGTGTCTTTTCTAACTCGTCATAGCTGGCTCTTAACAATTACTATTCAATATGAATACTTTGTAATCTAAACAAAATAACAAGGCTTCATCCAGAGCACTAATCACATCATCTTTTTATATAGTATCATCATGGAAACTATATATTGGTGTTATCTCTTCTAAATCTGATACCTCTATATCCACTGCCTCAAAATACACGAACTGGTACGGAACATACAGTGAATTAGTCATTGAAAGCTATGCCATACAATTTTGAAAATCAAAATCAATAATTAATGCATCATTATTTTTTAATAGCATAATTTGTCTCGGCTCAGGATCTTTGATAACACCCTTTCATGCCATTCTAAAACTGATGCTTTTATAATCTCATAATGCTCCTAATACTGTACTCCTAATACTGTAACTTATGCGAACATATTCTATCGATAAAATCATCATAATTAACAGCAATTATTTTTGCATAATTTCTTTCTAGACAGTCCATTGGAATTGATACTATTTCTTCGCTTTTTTTATCAAATGCAAAAGCAATGCCGCATCCGTCTGATGCAAATGGAATTAAACCATCTAAATTTTCTATATCTTCATAATAAAAAATAATATCATTTAGATTCCAAAAATCAATATAAAAATCACCTATTTTACCATATCCACCATCTACAGCCATTAATATTTCTCTATAATCTGTCGGGAAATGCCAATTTATTTCTTTTTCAAAATCTGTAATATCTTTCTCTGACAAACCTATTGATTCATTAGTTTTTATTGTTTTAATTATTTCTTGTATATTCATCTCATTAGTTCAATCCTTTCTTTACTTCATCTCGTATTTTATTCCACCAAGGTGTTACATATCTTCTATGAACTTGTGATTGAATTGCCGTTTTATTATTTATATCAGTTGGGCTTCCACCCATTTTTACTGGTTCAATCTCGTGAATTTCTAACCCATTATTAGCATAATAAGGATCAGCTGCCCTCATGTTTCTATTGAATATATTTGCTGAATCTCTAGCAGAATTATACTCATCTCCTTCAAGAAATGTCCACACCTTATTTTGGTCAGGAACTGGAACGTAATCATCTGGATAGTCTGACCAATCCTTTATAATAAAAGTACCTTTTTCTTCATCAACTATCTCAACTATTGAACTACTACCACTCTTGACAAAGACTCTTTACTCTTATAATTATCCAAGCCGATGCTCCTA
>OJMP01001889.1_pt1 | contig 12644 bp, 5 predicted proteins | sample 1597311 | NCBI WGS metagenome assembly OJMP01 (sample SAMEA2452134, study PRJEB22498) | human gut metagenome | biome: human feces; feature: human gut; material: feces | place: Australia | collected 2012 | reverse complement strand
ATTCACAAGCAAGTTAATATTTAATTTTGTCTAAATTTTGGGGTTCACTTCAATACGACCGTTCTTTTATCAGTTATTTTTTGTTTAATTATTGAACTGCCTCAATCTTTAGGTTATCCATTAATACACCACCACAATATTTACCTGCTGCTATAAACACTCTGTCTAATACTGTTGTATCTTGGTTTACAAAATCAGCTGTTGTTGATTCTACAACTGTTGTCTCACCCTTTTTCAATGTATATGTAACCTTCTTTGTTGAGAAATCAACTGTTGCGTTAAGTGTTACCCAACCTGTTGCCTCTCTTTTTAAAGAATTAAAATCTGATGTAGTAATTGTTTCTTTTATTGATGGCGATACTTCATTACCATTAATTGTAATTGTACCAAAAGTTCCGTTACCAGTTGCCGGAGCTGCTATTGTTAATATCTGTTTATCAGAACTTAACCAAGTACCTGCATTTGATCCACCTAGCAATGCTATATTAGAGCTCTTGCCACTAGCACAAGCTTCAATGTTAAAGTCAAAAGATACATTAAACTTATGAACATCATAAGTATTTACTGCTGTTTGATAATTTTCAACAGCTGTAAGTGATGGTGATGTAAGACTTGAATCACCGCGGGTTCTGACACCTGTACCTATAACTTTACCGTCTGTTCTTGAAGCGACTTCACCAGGATTAAATACTTTTGCACCGTCACCAGCAGCTGTAAAATCTGAAGTTTCATCAAAGTTATTGTCATATATTGAAAGTGCTCTTTCCAAAACAGGAACTGATGCAAAAGTAGCTGTTACTGTTACGTTAGCTGCCGGCATTACAAATGTATTATTTGTTACCTGTACAGCAGCATCACCGTTTTTAACTTCAAGTGTTGACACTTTGTAGTTAGCTGCAAGAGTCGGAACTATTGTTACAGTTTGACCGATTGTTGCAGTTGTTGCATCAGCATCACCCACTTTAATTGCGATTGAGTTACCGTTTTCTGCAACTGTGTTGTTTGTAATCGTGTAGTTAATAGCCTTAAATGTAACTTTAACTGTAATATTACCTGTCAAAGCCGTTCCTGCAACAGTATATTTACCTTCATTAGCTGTAACAGTTGTATAACTGTCTGCTACATCTTCAGCTGTTGTTAGTCTATATGATACAGTATCTATTTCATAACCCGCATTAGCCTTTGGAACAATTTCAAGTGTTTCGCTTTGCTTTACTGATGTTGCAGCAATATTTTCACCTACTGTAACTGTAGCTGTACCATTTTCAGGAGTTGCTACAGCTATTTGGTATGATGGTTCAGAAATAACATTAACATCAAATGTACCTACAACTTTGTTTGCATCAGTATCATCTGAACTTGCAATGTCTTTTACTGCTGTTGCTTTAACAGTAAGCTTACCCACAGCTTGGTCTGCAGCTACCGTAAGAGTACCGTCTTGAGCCATTACTGTACCATCAGCAAGGCTTACACCTTCTGTTGCTGATTCAACAGACCATGTAATAGCTGAATCTTTTGTAATATCAATCTTCTTATCAGCGTCAGCATATACTGTTGCTTTATATGTACCTTTTTGACCAATCTGTACATCTGTATTTGTACTTGAAACAACTACATTATCAACGTCTGCTCTTACAAAATCAGCTGTAACTGCAATAGCACTTTCTTCACCTGTAACTGTGTATGTATATTTTCCATCTACTGCTGTAACTGCTGTTCCGTTTACCTTTACAGCTGATAGTTTCTTTCCTGCAGGAACTGTCGGTGTAATAGTAATTACATCGTCTTTTACAACTTGTGCTTTATCTACAGTTACGTCTGTTGCTGTAACATTAATCGGTGTTACATATGACGGATCATTGATGTAAAGATTATCAATTTGCATATTTGCGTTTGCTGTATTTGAATGATAATCCATAGCAACAACACCTGCTACGGTGTTATCTCTAAAGTCAACAGTTTTATCATATAGTGCTGTTTCCTTTGTATAGTTGTTATTTGCCTTATAGTCATATACCTTAATAGCAACTTTCTTTGTTGTATTATTTACAACTGCGTCAACGTGATACCATTCATTAATAATATCTGTACCTGTAATTTCATCAACAACATCTGCACCACTATAAATTTTTATAACAGCACTACCCTCAGCACCGATTGTAAAAATTCTACCTGCTGCATTGTTGTTTCTATCATTAGTTCCAGGTTGTGTACCTCTTACACTTACCCATGCATTTCTTGTTGGTATAGAAATATCAAATGATGTAGCAACCGCCTCACCTTTTGCAGGAAAAGCCACAGTATATGGATTGTATCCAGCTCCTGAGCTACCGTTCCCGGTTTTCAAATTCTGAACTTTTGTTGTGTTACCGTTAACACCATCTGCGATACTTACCGTTACTCTGCTGTAATCAACAAAGCTGTTTGCAGCACCTTCTGTATCATATGTGTTTGTTCCGTCAGCATATGGAAGAACAGCTTCATCCTTTGAAGTAACTGCAAGATTTGTAACATTAGCGTCTGTAACTGTTACTTCTGTAGTTTCTGTATCGCCAACTTTAATTGTATAAATATCCTTACCGCTGGCAGCTACAGCTGATACTGTATATGTACCGGCTTTAACACCTGTAAACGTTACAGTTGTACCTTCGATTTTACCTGTAATTGTATTTTCAGCTTCTGCTTTATCTGTAAGAGTTACAGATTTAACACCTGCGTCTACAGTACCTGATACTGCATAAGTAGGAACAGCTGTTGCTGTCGGAGTCGGTGTATCTGTCGGCTCAGTTGTCGGAGCAGCTGTTGTTGCAGGAGCTTCTGTCGGCTCAGTTGTCGGAGCAACTGTTTCTGCAGGAGCTTCTGTTGGTTCAGCTGTCGGAGCAACTGTTTCTACAGGGGTTTCTGTCGGTTCAGCTGTCGGAGCCGGTTTAGCTGTAGCTTGAGCGACACCGTTCTTTATTGTATAAGCACTTGCAAGCGGTGTCATAGTCTTTAGACTATCCCAAACCATTATCTTATCATTCGTTGTGAATGTAGCTAAATCTGTTGCAGGAACTAGTTTAGCCTCGTTAGCTTTTAGTTCAAGATTAACAACTTTCTTAACTGAATCCAATGTATTATCAGTTCTGTATGATGCTTGAACAAGAACTGCATCTGTATCCTTATCTGATGTCAATGTAACTGTATTTGCAGTTTCATCAACGCTCATTGTAACCTTTGCAGGTATCGGAGCAGGTGTCGGAGCTGCTGTTTCAGTTGGAAGATACTTAGCATCAAGTGTATCTGTAATCTTATATGCAACTACATTATCAATCAAGGCTTTTGAATAAGCTGTTGACTTTGCATTTTCAACTGCAAAGCTTGGAAGATGAGTTACTTGAGCTGATGTTGAACCGGAACCAACCTTAGTACCCTTAACTGCAGGGCTAAGTTTACCTTCACCATCTTTATATTTACCGTCAATAAATACTCTGTATGTACCTTCTGATACTGCAACAACTACAGTGTGCCAACCTTCTGTTACCTGAATACCGATTGGTGTATCACCGTTTGTATATCCGCTTGCATCTTCGGTTGTAATAACTGCAAGTATATCTCTTGCACAACCGTTACCATCAATATTTGTTGTGTTGTCAATCAAGAACAATCTTGGAAGACCACCTTCATCAGTACCCTTTGCGGCTGAAAGATATGTTGTAAATCCCATAATTGCAGTTTCGCCTGATGAAATTTCTTTTGTATCATCAAGAGTTACAACCGGTCCTCTACCATTTGTTGAAAATTGGTTTGCAGCAAGTTTTAGTGCATTATCACCTACAGCAACCTTTGCGATTGCAGCATATGTCTTTGTATCAGCAGTGTCTTTTCTTGAACCAACCTTAACTTTCATACCATCAACAACTGTTTTTGCATCTTGATCTTCTGTTTCGATTGATGCAACAGTTCCTACAGTAGCATTGTTAAAGTCAGCTGTATAAGCATCTGTTACTGATGCCGGGGCTGCAAGAGTTTGTGCTGAACCGGATACCGTTTCAGGTTCAGGAATTGGTGTAGCTGCTGCTACGACGCCTCTCAAACCATCTGTTGTAAGTGTTTCTGCCTCACCCGAATAAATTTTGATGTTATCAAGGCATACTTCACCAGGTCCTGTAACACTGTCATCACCACGACCGGCTGTTACATAAATAGTATCAAGTTTTGTTGCACTGTTGATATAATCAACACCATCAACTATTTTATTATTATTTACATCTATTACTGTTACTTTAGCTACATCACCTTTAACGTATGTCTGTACTCTAACCCACATATCATCAGCAATGCCTGTTACTGATGTATTATCAGCAGCCAATGTTTCTGTACCAGGGTCATTTACGATTGTACCGTCAAGTTGGTATCTTGCAGACAATGAAGATGCCACACCTGCTGTATATCCTTGACCTGTTTCAGTACTTGAATTACCGCCTGAGAACAATGCACCGTATGGGCCATAGTCTCTGGAGTCTTTAGCTGCATTTGACGAATCGATGAATGCAACTTGAGTATATCTTCCGTATCTACCCATACCATTTGACTTATGAAGTCTTGCATCGTATTCGATTGTGTAGCCGTCAGCACTTGTTAATTGTGCATCTGCAGGTAAAGTCAATGTTGCAGAATATGTACTGCTGCCATTAGCTTTAATTGAGAAATATTCACCCTTGTCATCACTCACTTGTGCAAGAGTTCCATTACCTGAAAAGCCTGTGATGTCACTTCCATCAAAGGTGTAAACAGGTGTTGCCGCGCTTGCTGTTACTGTCAAGCCTGCGAAAGCAGATGCTGACATAGCAGCGGCGCAAAGTAATGAAATTAGTTTTTTACTTTTCATTTCTTCTCTCCCTTTCTTTCCTTAACTTGTTTCCAAGTATTGTTTAATTTAACAGGTACAGGATGTCGATTTGAGTAAATCTGCACAATCCTAACCCATCTATATGGTATATATTGTATCATATTTTTTTTATATGTGCAATATTATTAAGAAACTTTGAACGAAAATATTGCACAAAAAAGCGCATCATTTTTTATATAAAATGCAAAATTCAAGTTGTACATTTTTTATTTTTGTAGATTATTTTTACCAAAAAAGACCGCTTTCGCGGTCTTTTTTGGATTGTTTAGTATTCCGTTTGCAATTCACTTGCAAAGTTTATTCTGTATATTGGTCTGCACTGAATATTTCTATATTATCCATTGATACAGAACCGCCTGATGATTTACCATACTTACAATATAGTCCCGATAATCCTGTTGCACTTGTATCAGCCATATCAACTTCACCGTCAAAATAAGTTTTACTTGAGTCAAGTGATTTTGCTACTACATTTACTTTGTGTGTTGTAAAATCACAAACTGCAACTACCGATACCCATTCATTATTCGGAATTGTAGTCGTTTGTCCGTTTGCTGTGATTGCACCGTCCTTTGTTTGCTTCAAATACAAAACATATCCGCCTGTACAACCATAATTTTTATTTCCATCATTATAAGTCATATTTCCCGAATGAACGGCAAATTCATTAGGATCAATATTTGCTTTTGTAAACTTAATATTCATTGCATATACAAGTCCATTATCAGATGTATATGTTTCTCCGAATGATTTTTCTCCGCCTCTTGAATTAGTATTTGCTCCAAATCTCAAATAATTGCCAAGACTTGAATTTTCATCATACTCAACCGTCATTGCACTTTGTTGATTTGCACTAACCCATCCGTTTGCTGCCAACGTTGATGTTGTTAATGTTTTGAATGTTTCATGATACAAATAATTGTATTTATCCGGTTCAGATACTGTAAACACCGCCGTAAACTTCGCAGTGTCATGTGCTCTTACAGTAATTTCACTTGTGAATGCAAAGTTTTCATTACTGCCGTCCTTACGCCAAGCCAAAAGTTCATAGCCTTCATTTGCAGTCGCAGTCAAAGTCACCATATCGTTCATATCTACTGTTTTTTCAGTAGTTCCTGCTTCTCCTATATATGCACTTCCCATTGTATTGTCGCTTGATTCTACTGTAATTGTCTTTTTAGGAAGAGCTTCTTGTTCAAGAGTTCCTACCTTCAAATCAGATATTTTAACATCAACTGCCGCTTTACTTGCCGATAGCAAGAAATAAGTAAGTTGTGTAGGTGAAACTGTACCAAATGTACTGTAATTACTAAATTCATATGTGACAGGATCGAAACCATCTATTTGAATAGTGCCTGTTCCGTTATCCATATCAAGAATATATCTTACAGTTGACCATTTACCCTTATTTATTGAGCCTACTTCTTTATTGTCAGCTTTAATTGAGCCGTTACTTGCTATATTAAATAGTGTAATTGACTGTTTTCCTCCCGGATTTCTATCATCTACACCGTCTGTCAAGCCAACATTAAGATTTCCACCCGAAACATATGACAAATCCATTTCTATAAGATATTTTCCGCTTGTGCCTATTACTGTTTCCGATGAATCGTCTGCCGCATCAAATTTCTTTGAAGAATAGAATGAACCGTCTGAACTGTTATCGGCTTTCTTACCTGTCGATGCAAATTCTGCATATCTTCTGCTTATTACATCATCTGCACTTTCGGCACCAAGTTTTCCTGTATTTACAGCACTACCTGCAACAACCCAGTTACCGTTCCCTGCCAAATCTTCATCACCGCTATAAGTTTTACCTTCATAATTAAAGTCTTCCGATATAATCGAACTCTCTATTGTCATAGGTTCATATACAGATGAATATGTATCCGGATTATCTGTATCAACTATCAATCCTTCATCTCCACCCGCATCTTTGGCTCTGTAAACTACTGCAGTATATGTATCACCTTCAGCAAGAACAAGACCGTCTGTTGAAGTTCTGAACTCTTTAATTGTTTGTGTTCCGTTTACAGTGTTGTCAACTTGCGCATTTGCATAGATTTTACCCTTTTCTGTTCCGTCAGAATTTTTAATCGTAATAACTACAATACCGTATGCACTCATATCCTTTTCGGATACTGAATGTTTCAAAACATCAACAGACTGTATTGTTCCATCTTCTGCAAATACTACATTTTTGATAGTAGTAGGATATTTTGTAGGTAGCAACGAAACATATACCTCCGGATATGCCTTGTTAGGTGCAGCACCTGCTTTTACAACAGTTTCAGAAACTTCATAAGGTGTTGCGGTGCTTCTCATACCTGTTACAAGAGGTTTTATTGCATTTGCTTCCACCTCTGTAATTACTGACTGAGCCTTGTTATTTTGAAGTTTTAATGCCTCTTGCATAAATAAGTATGCACCATTATCAGCACCGGCATCATTAGGGTGAGTACCGTCAATTCCGCCGCCTCGTACTCCACGGAAATAGTAGTCAACTGCATTTTTCTCATAAACTTCAGAACCACGTATTTCCTTTACCTTTGCTCCGGCTGCTTTCATCCAATCAAGCCAAGGTTGATTTAAGTCAATAAATACTACATCCTTTGCTCCGTTCGCAGTAATACCCTTTTTAATAACTGTATCTGCATACGCATAACCTGCATCTAATCCATCTGACGTTGCCTTAGCAACAAAGTTATCTGCTTCTGTTTTTCCGCCTGTTATAAGCACTTCTGTATAATATTTTGCAGCTTTACTGAATCCGTTAAGTGTTGATTTCCATGTATTTGTTTCTGCATCAAATTGGTCTGTGTTATGACGGTCAATAGGTCCTACATAAATTGTTGTCGCTCCGACCGAATGAGCTTTTTCATAATACTTCGGTATTGCTTTTAAATATCCCAAAGGTCCGTCATCCTTATGGTTATGTCCGTATTGAACATATACAAAATCGCCTTTACCGATGTTTGCATTTGCCGCAGTCCAGTGTGCAGAATCAGTTGCATTTATACCTCCGTCACCTTGATTGGATATTGCAACTCCTGTCGGCAAATATTTTGATAAGAATGTACCTGTTCCGCCATAGTTTTGTAGCGGGAAGAACGGTTGTAATGCAGCATAATCACAACCTGTTGAATCTGTATACATCCAAACAGTAGGACACGCTTCAACTTCTTCAACTTCTATAGCCGAAATTGCAACATTGTCACCAACTGCCACTACATTCAACATATCATCAGCATATGTAAAATCTTTTGCTCCGTCACGTCCTTTTATGTATACGTTTTGAAGCGTTGCAGTAAATTCAACTTCTTTTGTTTCTCCTGCGGCAATCTTCTCTTCTGTTACAATCGGATGACGTCTTTCAGAAAATACAGTTGCAATAGCATCTTTTGTCTGATCTAATCCGGTAACGTAAACTTTTACTTTATAGTAATGGTCATTTTCCGCATCCATACTGAAACGAATAGGATAATCGCCCTCTATTGCAGGCTCGCCTTTTATGTCAGCACCGCCGACAGCTCCCAAGAAATCGTCTGTTGCAGATGTAACCGTATCCTTTTTACCCGAATTTACAACAACAACCTGTCCTTCTTGTGTATCTATACCATCGATATAAGTTCCGACTTCATATGCCTTTTCGTCAGTACCTAACAAACCAAATTTTTTACCGTCAGATGTTTTTGTGGTGTTTGTTGAATATGCGGTATCTTTTGTTACCGAATAATATCCGTTAGCCACATTATCGCTGTCGCCAAAGTCAAACTTCCACATTTTTCTCGGAACATTTACAGGCTCGCTAAGTAGCGGACGCATATTCTGCAAACTATCCCAAAGCATTATTCTTGCACCGGAAGGTACGTCTATTGTACTTCCGTCAGACACCTGCTTACAATCAAGTTTTTGCAATATACTGCTATCAGAATCGTAAGAAGCAATAATTGCATATGCGTTACTTGATGAATGAATTGTTGCAGTATTACCGTCAAGCGTTACACTTGCGGTATCATCTGCCGCACTTGCCGTCATAGGCAATACGATACTTCCCGCAATCATTGCCGTTGACAATGCCGCACAAAGCAATTTTTTAACATTGTTTTTCATAAAACCTTCTCCTTTTTTATAAATTTCCTCTCTCAAATTTGCCGTTATAAATTATATTATCATATTCTCTCAAAAAAGAAAAGCAGATTAATAAAAAAAGTAGTTTTTTTATTAAATCTGCTCTGTTTTTTTACTTTTTCTTTCTAAGCATTGCACCCTCGCAAACAGGCTGTGCCGTTTTAAATTTAACTATCTGCTCCGCGTGATTTGCAACTTCGATTTCATTACCGTTTTCGTCGCACATACTGTCAACCGTCTGTACAAAAAACGGTTTCATAGGCTGAATTATCTCTATTTCGTCCCCCTTAAAGAAACGGTTTCTCTGCGTAATTGTCGCAATACCCGTTTTTTCATCATAATCCTTTACTATGCCGATAAGGTCATAATCTCTGATATACGAACTTGACGTGTAAACCTGTGAATTTTCATCCGGCTTGCCGAAATAAAAACCTGTTGTATACGGTCTGTGACTGACCTTGCAAAGCTCTTCATATTCCGCTTCATTAAACACATAATTTTCGGGATCGGCACAATATCTGTCAATCTCACGTCTGTATGCTCCGACAACCGTTGCAACATAATAAGAAGTTTTTACTCTGCCCTCGATTTTAAGGCTCGCAATACCGCTTTGCACAAGCTCAGGTATATGACGGATTGTACACAAGTCCTTTGAATTAAATATAAACGTACCTCTTTCGTTTTCAAACACGTCCATATATTCACCCGGTCTTGTTTCCTCGACAAGTTTGTAATTCCATCTGCACGGATGTGCGCAAGCACCCATGTTTGAGTCACGTCCCGTCATATAGTTTGACAAAAGACATCTGCCAGAATACGATATACACATAGCGCCGTGTATAAATGCTTCAAGCTCCAAGTCCTCAGGAATTTTCTTTTGAAATTCCGCAATTTCTTTAAACGACATTTCTCTTGCAAGCACGACACGCGTCGCACCCATCTTGTACCACTTTATTGCCGAGCGATAATTAATGTTATTTGCCTGTGTACTTACATGAATAGGTATTTCCGGTGCAAGTTCCTGCATCATATCAAACAATCCCAAATCTGCCACAAGCACTGCGTCAAAGCCGTAATTCTTTATATCTTTGACAAACTCCTCAAATTCTTCAATATCATCATTGTGCGGAAGAATATTCGCGGTAAGGTAGACTTTTTTGCCTCTGTCGTGAGCGTACTTTATACCCTCCTGCATATCTTCCTTTGAAAAATTTTCCGCCGCAACACGCAACGAAAACATTTCACCGCCGATATACACCGCGTCCGCACCGTAATCTATCGCTGTTTTCAATTTCTCCAAGCTGCCGCCGGGAGCTAAAAGTTCTGGTTTCTTCATAATATATTCCTACCCTTTATTATTTCTTTACCGATATTGTAACACCGTCACCAAGCGGTAAAAGCGATGTTTCAAGTTCCTTATGCTCCATAAGCATATCAATATATTTTCTAAGACGTTTTACAATCGTGATTTTTCTTCTCACAACGTGGTTATCGTCCGCTGTCATTCCCTTGTAAAGCACATTGTCGGAAATAAGCACACCGCCTTTTTTCAGCAATCGCACGCACTCGTCAAGCATATAAATATAATGTGCTTTCGGACCGTCAAGGAATATCATATCAAAAACTTCATCATCGTCAATATACGAAAGATAATCCTTTGCATCTGCCTCAATAACCGATATTTTTTCCGCATATCCCGAAGTTTTAATATTCTCCCTTGCAATACGCACCATATCTTCGTTACATTCAAGTGTTGCTATTTCGCAGTCATCATCTGTAGCCTGTGCCATTAATATAGAAGAATACCCAATCGCACAACCTACTTCAAGTATTTTTTTCGGTTTAACCGTTCTGCACATCACCGACAAAAACCTTGCCGTTTCAGGCTCTACTATCGGAACACTGTTTTCTTCCGCATATTTTTCAAGCGAGTGCATAAATTCATCGTTATGCACTGTTTTCGCACGCAAATATTCCGTTATATACGGCGGAACAATCGCGTCTTTATCATATTCTATCATTTATCAAACCTCTTTATTGTTTTAAACTGTCTTGATTTTCAATCGCACTGTCATCGACCGAAATATTTTGTTCGGTACTCTGCATTGCCGCAAGGTGTTCTTCATATGTCTTTGAAAAGATATGCGAGCCGTCCTTGCCAAGTACAAAGTAATACGCATCGGTTGCCTCCGGATAAAGTGCCGCCTCTATACATTCCGTTCCCGGATTGCATATAGGGCCTATTGGGAATCCCGCATACATATATGTGTTATACGGCGAATCTATCTGCGTGTCGGCAATAGAAAGTACAGGCTTTCTTTCACCTAAAATATACTGTACCGTTGCACACGATTGGAACTTCATACCCGAGTTTCTTCTATTATAAAATACTCCCGCAACTTTTGCTCTTTCCGTTCCGCTGTCCGTTTCACGTTCAACGATTGACGCCATAGTTATAACTTCATCAACCGTCAATCCAAGCTCTGTCGCACGTTCATAATACTCCGGTTTAAACTGATTGTCAAATGCCGCAAGCATTAGGTCGATAATATCGTGTGCCGACATTCCGTTCGGAATTTCATACGTTGCAGGGAACAAATATCCCTCCATACGTCCGTCACGTTCAGGCAAGTTTTTCAAGAACGCATAATCATAATCGTCGGGATTTAAAGCCGCATAAAAGTCCTGCCAGCTTACAATACCTGCCTCATCAAGTTTCTGTGCAATCTGCTTGATTTCATAGCCCTCCGGTATTGTAATTTTCGCAGCCTCACGGCTCGGCGTTATTATAAGATTAAGTATGTCACTGTAACTCATTCCGTCATCAATCGTTGCCGCACCCGGCTGAAAATTACCGTCATATCCGCCGAGCTTTGACTGCACCTTAAACAAAAGCGGATACTTTATTATGCCGTTGTCCTTTAACAGTTTTGCAACAGATGACGTACCGTCACCTTCTGCAACCTCTATTCTCTTACTTCCTTCTTCTATTGAAACACCAAGGCTGTCGCTTAATAGTATGCCCGTTCCCGCAAGACCCAAAACAACTATAACAGCTATGATTATCACAGGCACTTTCCATTTGCCGTAACCTGTTTCATGCACCTTTACTGCCATAAAAGTGTCCTCCTTATTAATACATATTACTGCTATTCTATAACAAAATACACTTTTCGTCAAGTTTTGCGTTTTTTTTGTCAATTTATACGATAACTTTTCTTTAATTTTTACATATTCATAATTGAAAATTTTGAGAAAGTATTATATAATATTAATATGAGATTATTTTTAAGGAGGAGTTATCAATGGGATACAAGGAAACCTACAACCGTTGGCTTACAAGCGACGTGGTTGATGATGACACAAAAGCAGAGCTTAAATCTATTGAAAACAACGAAAAAGAAATAGAAGAAAGATTTTATCGTGAACTTGAATTCGGTACAGCCGGTATGAGAGGTATTATCGGAGCGGGTACGAACAGAATCAATATATATAACGTAAGACGTGCAAGTCAAGGTGTTGCGAAGTACGTTCTTTCAAACGGTGAGGACGCCGCCAAAGCAGGTGTTCTTATCGGTTACGATACACGTAATTTTTCACGCACATTTGCTGAAGAAACAGC
>OJMP01001887.1_pt1 | contig 12659 bp, 15 predicted proteins | sample 1597311 | NCBI WGS metagenome assembly OJMP01 (sample SAMEA2452134, study PRJEB22498) | human gut metagenome | biome: human feces; feature: human gut; material: feces | place: Australia | collected 2012 | reverse complement strand
CTAATAATAATGATATAGGATATTTTCATCAAAATATTTTTTCTTATTTCAAAGGTTGTGAGGTTCCACAGACAGGTTGGGATGTTATTTATAAAAATCCAGATGGAATACAAATGCCAGATGGAGATATTGTACATACAATATATGTGGAAATGAAAAACAAACATAATACTATGAATTCTGCATCTTCTGCAAAAACATATATAAAAATGCAAGGACAGATTTTAGAAGATGATGATTGTGCATGTTTATTAGTTGAAGCAATTGCAAAGAAATCACAAAATATAAAATGGTCTACAAAAGTTGATGGAAAAAATGTACAACATAGATTGATTCGTCGTGTGAGTATGGATCAGTTTTATGCAATTCTGACTGGTGAGAAAGATGCATTTTATAAAATGTGCATGGCACTGCCAGAGGTAATTAATTCTGTTGTAAATGAAGAAGGTGGCGTCGAGGTACCACACGATACGGTTATAGATGAATTGATAAAAGTGGCATCATTGTACGATGACGAAAAAGGTGAACTGTCTATGGCGATGGCTGTATATATGCTTGGATTCAATACGTATATGGGATTTGGTGACAAAATGCAAAATAAATTTGCATTAGACAGCAAGGATGGAATGCTAAAGCGTATTTATGAGTATGCAAAGAATATGCAAGAACTAGAATAGTCATTAGTTATGATAAGACTGAGAGGAAGTTTATGTATTTAAAATATATTCAGATAGTTAATTTCAGAAATTTAAATTCTTCTAAATTCCAATTTGATGAAGGAGCGAATACTATTATTGGGGAAAATGATGCGGGAAAATCAAATGCTATTACAGCAATGCGAATTTTACTTGATAGTTCGTATTATTACAATGTTAAGAGGTTAAAAGAAACGGATTTTCCATTTGAATTTTCAGAATGGAGAGGACATTGGATTATAATATCAGCGTTCTTTGATAAATTAACAGAAGACGATAGATCTGTTGAAGTATGTGCAGAAATGGTTCCTGAAAATGAAAACGCAGATTTCTTGAAGTCATATATTCGCTGTGAAGGATACAATTACGGAGTAGTTACGTTATTTATTCGACCAAATAAAAGAATCCGTAAAGAACTTTATGAAGCTTCTGGTACAGATGAATTTGAAAAAATCCGAAAAGATATTAAACTTACTGACTATGAATTTGTGTATACAGCACGTTCACAAGCAGATTTTACAAATCCAGAAGTATATAATAGGATTGTAGGTGATATCAAAAATAAGGTTTATTCAGCTCCTGACAACGATGATATGTCTTTAACAGGAAGCAAAATAGAAATATTAGATGTTTGGTCTCATTTGTCAGTAGTTTTTATTGATGCATTAAGAGATGTAGAGACAGAAATGCACAAACCTAAAAATCCTATTCGCAGGATTATAGATGCAATACAGAGTGATATTGAAGTAATGGATTTGGAAACGATACAGGGGAAAATTAAAGATTTAAATGCTACGATTGCGAATGTAAGACAAATCTCAGATATTGGGATAAAAATTGGAAATAGAATGGATGATATTATAGGAATGGTATATTCTCCTGAGATAATGTTAGAATCAAAAATAAAAGAAGATTTACCATCAATATCAAGAAACTTAACAATTTCAACAACAAATCGACATGATATAGAGTTGTTGGGGTTAGGACATCTAAATATGCTTTATATTGCATTAAAATTAGTGGAATTTGAGTATAACAGAAATCATGAAGTGATGAATATAATGCTTATTGAAGAGCCGGAAGCACATATACATGCACATATTCAAAAAACATTGTTTGATAAATTACAAATTTCTACAGAATATACGCAGGTTATTATGACGACACATTCAGCACAACTTTCAGAGATTGCGGAGATTAAAAAAGTTAATGTCATGAAAATTGATGGATTGCATTCAGTGGTAATGCAACCATGTAATGGATTGGATGAATTTGGAGAAAAAAAGTTAAAATTGAATAAAATTAAGCTTTCAAAGCGTTTGGAAAGATATTTAGATGCAAAACGTTCTGTGTTATTGTTTTCTAAAGGAGTCATTTTAGTTGAGGGTGATGCCGAGGAAATAATGTTGCCAGCAATGGTTAAGAAAACGTTGGGTGTTTCGTTAGACGAATTGGGAATAGGAGTAGTTAACATTGGGAGTGTTTCTTTTGAATATGTTGCTAGTATATTTGCGGAAGAACGTTTGCGGAGACGGTGCGCTATTGTAACAGACTTAGATGCAATATTGGAAAATGCTAAAAAATGCAAAAAAGAGGCTGCAGATAGAGGAAAAACAAGAAAAGAAAAGCTAGAAGAATTATTTGGTAATAATAAATATGTACAGATGTTTTATGCGGATTATACATTCGAAGTTGATTTTACTAACATTGAAAAAAATAGATTTTATTATAAACAGGTGATTGAAGAGATTTACCAAAAAGATGACACGATAAAAAAACATAAAGACTATATAGATGAAAGTGAAGTGAAACGTTATGATACAGTAATTTCTGTAGCTAATTATATTGGAAAAGGTTGGCTTGCTATGAGTTTGGCTGACGATTTAGACTATAATGTGGTAATACCAGATTACTTATTACAAGCAGTAGCGTTTTCAGGAGGAAAATCTATATCAGATGCAGTGCTTTGGAAAATGTTAAAGTACACTGTAAAGTGTAATGAAGATATTTCTGATATTAAAGAGGGAATACAGTGTTCAGATTCCTTGGCGGAACAGAATAGAATATTAAAACTTTTTTGTACAAAATTTCCGGAAACTATGTTGTCTAAATTAGTAAAATATATGGAGGTAAACGGTGATAGATGAATTAGCAAATTGTTTAAATGCCAAGCAGTGTGAAATATGTTTAAGTCAAGATAATTATTTAATTATGGCATGTCCTGGCAGTGGAAAGACGAGAACTTTGACATATCGTTTGGCATATATTGCAGATAAATATAAAAAATCTGAAAAGTATAATATTGCTATTACATATACTAATAGAGCAGCCAATGAGATTGAGAATAGGCTATTAGAAATGGGTGTTGAAATGGATAATGTATGGACGGGGACAATTCACCAATTTTGCATGAAATTTATTATAAGACCTTATGCTATGTATTCGGAACGACTGAAAAAAGGATATACAATTATTGATGAATATATTTCTGATTCATATTGTAGAAAAATAGCAAAAGAATTGGGGATACAGTGTAACTTTTCTGATAATCCATTAGATTACCCAAAGGTTAAGGAAGAGTATGAAAAATTGTTAAAAGAAAGAAAGGAAATTGATTTTGAGCAAATATTAATATTATCAGAAGAATTAGTGTGTAAAAATAAATTTATAGCAGAAAATATTTCTAAAATCATTAGAAGCATCCAAGTGGATGAATTTCAAGATACGCAAGAAGAACAATATCAAATATTAGCGGCTATTGTAAAAAACAATAAATCGATAAATATTGCGTTTGTTGGTGATGTAAATCAAGCAATTTATGGTTCGTTGGGTGGAATTGCAAAAAATTTGAAGCAGCTGGAGCAACTGTTTCAAGTTAACATAAAAGAAGAATATCTTTCAGGTTGTTATCGTTCAACGCAAAGGATAGTTGATTACTATAAAAATTTTGAAATAGTTGACACAGGAGTATTTTGTAGTAGAGATGAATTAAAAAATGAAAAAGGGATAATTTATTTAAATAACACATTGAAAAAAAAAGAATTGCTAGATTATATCTGTAATATAATAAATAAGGAACTCAAATTGGGAGTCCCAGAAGAAGAAATTTGTATTGCTGCTCCACAATGGGGATTAATATTTGAAATTTCTGAAGGGCTTAAAAAGAAAATGCCGAATCAAAATTTTGATGCGCCAGAAATATCACCATTTAAAAGAGATTCGTTAAATCCATTTTATTTATTGGCTAAGTTAGTATACACAGAACCTGGAACAAATACATACATAAGAAAGAAAATAGCAAACGAAATTTTAGAAATTTTAAAAGAAGAGTATCATATAAGTATGGATGAAAAAATAGATTTATATTATTTGCTTCGTAGCATCAATAGTTATAAAAATTATTACGAGGACGGGATGAATTACTTTGAAAGTTGTGTTAAATATGTGTTACTACAGGTGAAAATTGATTTAAAAAATGAAACAGAGTTAAATAATACTTTTGAAGCATATATACAAAAGAGCAAAAATAGAATTAAAAAGTATAAGATAGAAAATACAAATGTTGCAATAAAGACATGCTTTCACGAAAGACATGGCATAGTGCTCAGTACAATCCATGGTATCAAAGGAGAGGAATATACAACAGTGATTGCATTTGGCCTATTAAATGGATATTTGCCATATTGGAATTATCTTTATGATAATGAAAAAAAAAGGGTAAGAAATCAAGAAACGAAGAAATTGTTATATGTTTTGGGGTCAAGAGCCAAGAAAAAATTGTATTTATTTAGTGAAAGAGGAAGAACTACAAAGAATGGAAATGATTATACAATGACAGATGAATTACGAACTGTTTCGTATGAATATGATCAGGAAGAAGGAACATAATGGAAATTAACAAAGGGGGATGATTGAAAAGTAATATCTAAAGATGAAAAAGATATTATATTTGATCAATAATCAAACTGTATGTAGTTGATAAGTTAATATAAAGCAGTCGTCAAACAGTCGTCATTTTTCTTTGCAAATAGAAATAATGATAGCACAGACAACCAAAATAAGCAGGAAATACAATTAAAACTAAATAAAAAACACTAAGCAATGGTTAGATAATTTCGTGAAGGTGGTAGAACAGTAGGTTCAGGTAAGGTTGCTACAATTATTGAATAATACGATATGTTGGCGAATAGCCTATAAATAAAGGGACTTAGGAGTTTTTTCCTAAGTCCTTTTTCTATTGTGGTACTATAATGGTACTATTTTATTTAATTTTTCTGCTAATTCATCTGCTCTTGAAGGGTATAGATGGCTATAGGTATTAAGTGTGGTTTCGACTTTTTCATGTCCTAATCTTTCAGAAATAAGCAGTGGATTAATTCCCATATCAATCAATAAACTTGCATGAGAATGACGGAAATCATGTACTCGTATTTTCTTTAAGCCTGCCTGATCACTTTTAGCCTTTAGCTCATTATAAAGAATGGCTTTGGTATATGGAAATACACGGTCAATTTTCTTGTAATCATATATATGTTTAATGTAATTGTTTAAATCATTAACCAGTAATTGTGGAATAGTTATTTCTCTGTTGCTCTTAGGTGTCTTAGGTAAAGTAACATTGACTTTCCCACCTTTGAAATTTGTGCTTTTTGCCAGTTTCTTACGTCAGCCGGGGTAATTAAATTAATAGGCTTTTTTCCAAAATATGTAAGTATTCGGATTTCCAACAAATGCTTATGTCCATCATAAGTTATTTCTTTTAATCTTGTTTTAATATCTTTTAAATACAATTCAGCAAGAGAGTTTAAGGTCATGTCGGGTTCTCCCTGCATTTGTAACAGAAATTCTCGTTCCCAATTAACAGCATCTTTTTTTAGTTTGAAGCCACGTTTCTTTTTTTGCTTTTTTTCTCCTGTGTAATCAATGTAATAAGTTTTTACATAGTAAGTGTTTCTAGTTTCATCTTTAAAAACTGCCATGTTGTATCTCCTTTCTCCCTAAAAAAGGGTATAAAAATAACACCCATCCACAGAACAATAGTTCTGATTGACCGGGTGCTCCAAGGAATGATACAATACGATTTGTAGTATGTGGTGTACTGCATCACTTGGAGCTGGTCCTTAGTGGCTGGCTCTTTTTATTTACCATTGCGGTGAAGTCACCGATATGGTTTTAAACCCTTCGATTCCCCTGGTAAGCATATTATATTTTCAAAGAACTTTTAGTTAGTCACTTTTTTATGTCAAAAAGTCTTAATCACACCAACTGAATTATATCCAAACTCAATGATGTAATTTTTGTGTTTTATGTAACAACCATATTTATGCATATAAGCGTTTATGGTGTCTGTGGGTAAAGTACCAAGGGAAGCTTTTTCCTTTTGAAAATACATAAGTGGAATACGTCCCGTGCCATGATTTACCTGACTGTTTACACGATTATTAATTCTTATAATTAAATCGTTTAGCTGTCTATAATTGAGTTTTCCATTATAAGCGCGTATTTCATCAGGTATCATCATCGGAGCTTCAACTTTGGCTTTTGTTTCAAATGCATCATCCAGGAAAGAAAACAGAATGTCCTGTGATTTTGAGATGGATAAACGATATTTCCTAAATCTTGAATAGGATAACAGCAATACAAACATGTTTACTTCAACAACTTCGCCTGTATCCAGTATAAAAGGTATGGCTTCTTTCCAATCAAGTTGAGCCTGTTTTCCCATATCTGTTTCATATCTGACTGTTACACCTTCTTTATTCAGACTTTTATTAAATTTCAATGATGTTCCCTCCATAAACGGTTTCGGTTTATATAAATCCTTAACACTCCTAATTTTTAAGTCTGTTATGATTTCGTTTTTAATTATCATTATGAGTTCCTCCTAAACTCACATATCACAACACTTGTACATTTTTATTTAATATTTTATGTACATACTTAAGTATAACTTTATACCTTAATCTTATTCTGGAGTTCCTCATTGTCTCCATTTTCCTTCTTTAATGTTGTGATTGGTGCATTGGCTGTCTTCAGTTCCTCGCATTTATCATTAAATACGTTCTTTGGTACAGCGTGTTTTGGAAACTCTTTCTTTGCAGCCTCCATTACTTCATCAACATTAAGCTTTCCATCTGTAATCTGTGCTTTTTCAAGCAATTCCTTTAACCATTCCATTTTTATTACCTCCATAGATGTTTTATTCCAGTTCTACTGGTGATTGGATTCTACCGATATACCTTCGGCAAGGTATTTCTGTTCTTTAGTGCCTACAGAAAAAGGCATATAAAAAGAGAGCCTATTTCTAAGCTCTCTGATTAACGTTATTAAATTTTCAAAACATTTCAGGTCTTTTTTCGTCATTTTGCACTGGAATAACTAACTGTTTTTCAGTTTTATCAATTTTACCTGTCAACTCCTCTATTCTGTTACTAAGCCTAATAAATGTATCAATATCATCTATTCTACATTTACTCTGCATTTTCCTGCATCTTGTGATCTGTTCCTGTAATTCTTCCTTGTACATACTTGTCCTTTCTGATTTTGGGTATAAAAATACCACCTAGCCTTTGACTAGATGGTGTTACTCATCACAAATATCTCCAAATCTTCTTTGAAATTCCTGCTCTAACTCTTCCTCAGACATTTTTTTAATTTCCTCACTGGGTTCTATTGGTCTATCATCACATATTCTTTCTTTATCCATATTATTTATCCTCCTATAATTTCAAAAAAAACAAACTCATATCTTTTAGCTAACAATTCCATAGTTTTTTCATATCTTGCTACATCATCAGTATACTGCTTAAAATGTTTTTCTGCAACAGTAAAATCTTCTTCATTTATTTCATCGTTAGGCTTTGAATAGTAGTAAATACTTCCATTACTTCCTACTGTAATTCCCGAAACATTCTTGTGATTTAGTAATTCATTTAAATCAGAAACACTCGGTGGCAAACCTCTTGGATGATTATGTATTAATAATACTTTTTCATCGTTATCTTCTGCCCTTTTAACATCTTTATCAAATTTAAATGTTCTGTTGATACCAAAAGGAATATGCTGATCCGTTATTGAAGAAACGTCTTTTCCTGTTGTTAAACTTATTGCATAAAGTTCTTCCGTTTTCTTTCCATCTCTGTTTTTTAATGCATCTCTACTTCTCTTTGCAATTAAACTAGTTACTTTTTCATCATCTGATATTTTGCTAAACCTTGCACCGTATTCTTTTGATTTTACCACCTTCCAATTAACTCCATAATTATACTTATCTTCATATCCCTTACTTACACCTTTCTTGGAACTGCGTTTTGTTCTTAGAGATTTTTCTCTAAGTTCTGAATTTACATACTTTTCATTCCATTCTTTGTATGTCATATCCGCAGGAACATAATATGTATTACTATCCTCATCTCTTGTAGCTCTTTGCTCACCTTTGGTAAATTCGTCATCAAAATAAGGTGCTGTACAGCTTCTACAATTAACGTGAAATGGCGGAGCTGTTACCCCCTCTTCATATTCGCTCATCTTGAATACTTTGCCATCCATTTCCTGACAAATATCTGATGTGTGACCGTCCAATGTGGCTACAATCTCATATCTTTCAACATCCAACTCCTTAAAGCATTCCTTTTGAGTCGTTGAACTAAAATAAGCCGATTCAGTCATTACAAGTCTGCCTGCATTAACCTTGCTTACATTCATCTTGTTTGATGCATTAACAAAATCAACAGGCATAAACATAGATGAAATGATTGCAGATGAAATGAACTCACTTAAGAAGACTCTTGGAGAAGATGTTACGGAAGACGTGGTAAGACAGGAACTTGTTGCAAGAGGATGTGAATTAATGCTTACAGACGCAAATTCAATCAAGGAACTTGCCAAAAGAGACAAGGGATTGTTTGGAAAGATAAAGGCTAAGATAGATGAATGGGTTAAGAACATAATTAAGGCTTGCAATTCAATCATTAATAAGGACGGAAGCATTAAAAGTGGTACTGTATCAAAGGAAGCAATGTTGTTAAAGGATTTTGCCTTGCAGATGAGAACAATGTGGAATGAAGCATTAAAGGGAGCAGGAGAGAGTAATACTGTAGTGTCAAGAACTGTTGAAAAACAGAATATGCTACGTGAAAATTATAAAAATGAAATTGATGAGTGGTATAGGAATACTACAGGCGAAGAAAGACTTAGATATGGTGGTAGATTTTTAATTGGTAGAACATCAGATGTATTAAAGTCCATAAATGTAAAAGATTATAATATTTATTTTGGAAAGTCGAAAATAGAAAAAATATTAAATAAGCATCATGATATGAATATAGAATTTATTAAACAAGTACCGGAAATATTGGAAAGCCCGATTTTGATAATGGATTCAATTACACGAAGTGATAGTTTAGTAGTCTTAGGGGATTTGGTGTCTAATGATGGTGAACCTGTTATAGTATCATTACTGATTGATCCTAAAAACAAATCAGGAATAATACAGGACTTTGGAATTATTACAAGCTCATATGGTAAAAAACTGAGCGGATTACAGAAAATGATAAATAATAGCACAATAAGATACATTGAACCAAATGAAAAAAGAACCAACAAATGGTTGTCAGCACTCAGGCTCCAATTGCCGTCAGCTACAACCAAATATGGTTCTATAAACACGATAACAAATGAATATCAAAATGTCAATGAGGTTGTAAAAAAGGGTAATGAAAATACTGTGCACAGATTTTTCTCATTGAGACAGTCGGTTGAGGAAACAAAGGATTTAATTGCAGTTCATAACTTATCTGAAAAGAATTTGTTGGAAAACATAAAGTTAGGTGGATTTCCAATGCCAAGCATTGCCATTACTAAGGCTAATAACTCATATGATAATTTTGGAGATATTTCAGTTGTATTCAAGAAAGATACCATTAATCCAAGTATGGAAGAAAACAAGGTATATTCAGGTGATGCATGGACACCAATGTTTCCTAGAACAGAATGGAAGCTTAACGAAAAAGCAATGAAAAAAATGGCAGATATGTTTAATACATCAACAAACTATATAGAGCAGTATGTTAAGGATCCTGAGACGGCAGTTGAAAAACTAAAAGCTTAACCGAAAGTCAAGGCAGCATTTGTTGAGAACGAAAAGTCAGACATTGAAAAGAAAACAAAAATGCCTGATTACGAAACAAAAATATTCAGTAATGAAGCAAGCAGACAGTTTATCGAAGAAAATAATATAACCGTGGATGATATTATGGAAAATGATGAAATTAAGAGAGAACTTGCAAATAAGGTATATCCACCAAAGGAAGGAGAAAAGAATCTTTATAAAAGAATACGAGAAAATCTCATTGAAAGACTAAACAGATATAAGTTGGAAGATGATTATGAGATTTTTAAAGGAAATGTTGAACCGATATTTGACCAGACATCATATGATGAAGCTGTAGACGAATACGTTAACAAACATAGCGAACAGTATACAAAATATATTGAAGATGCTTTGGAGAATGTATATGAAGATAAGTATTTGGTTAAAGAAGATGTTGAACCATTAAAAGCAGATGGTGAGAGAAAAAGCTTTAATGAGCTTCATATGCCATATGAGATTAATAACATTGTCACATTAATGAAAAAGCAGAAAAAAGGCAAGGGAGGTGGATTTTTCGGAGGAGCAGGCAATCTTAAAGGTGCTGCAACAGAAACATTTACAAGTATTGATGAGATTAGAAGAAATAAGTATAAAATACAGAATATTTCAGAAGATGAATTAAGGAAAAAATATCATTCACTAAATTCAAAAATTCAGAAAATTGATAATTATATTCTTGGAGAAGAGAATGACGGTGTGGGAGCAAGATTACGAAAAACAGAGAATATTAATGAAACAATGGTTGAAGCCTTTGCACTTGATAAGTTTACAAAGTCAAATGTAAAGAAAAAATTCAATGATTCAAATATTGAGATAACGGATTCTGTATATGAGCAGATGAAGGAACTTCGTGATGAATTGAAGGAAATACCGGTCCAATATTTTGAAGCAAAACCTGAGAGAGCGGTATCAACAAATGAAATTGCTTATGTTGTAGTTCCAAACAGTGTATCAGAAAAAACAAAAGAGGCACTTAGGAAAAATGGAATAGAATACAAGGAATATGCAGCAGGTGATAAAGAAGCAAGGAAGAAAGCAGTTAATTCAGATTCTACAGTACTATTCCAGAACAGAAATTATTCCTATGATGAATTAGTAAAGAAGCCGCCAATGAATATCCCTGTGGTTAAGGCTAAGGCGATTAGTGAAATTAATAGAAAATCAATTGTCGAAATGGCAATGAATAACATTAAAAGCCATAAAGGGATAGAATTTAGAGGAAAGAATCCTGTAGTTACCAATATAGATACAGGAGACAAGATACAGGTTACAACAGGTGGAATACGACATGGGTTAGCGGGAAGGACTAATGAAGCCGGAATATTTGTTGCAATGAATCTTACAGAAGCCATTGAGAATGGAATTAAGGTCAATGAATCCTCAATTGGTAGAAAAAATGCAGATGCTTCATACATATTAATGGGTGCTATGGATAATGAAGCAAAGGAAAGATATTATTACAGATTAGTTGTCAATAGATATGAGAGCAATAATATGGGAACGTATTATGTTGATGATTTATATGCCGTAAGAGCAAAAAAAGAAGAGACATTTACGGCCGTAATGCCGACAAGGGTTACAGCTAACGCTGATGCCTCCAACATCTCTTCTAAATTGAATGTATCAGACTTTTTAAAAGCTGTCAATGGTTATTATGGACTTGAATTATCTAAAGATGTGAATGAAAATAACGAACTATTCAAAGGGAATACTTGATGATGTTAGGACAACACCAATAAGGTTAAGTGAATCCAAGAAAGCTGAAATAGAGTACACAACAGGAATGACATATAATGATTGGTGTAAATCAATGTTTGGTAAGCTAAGAATTATTAATACAACAGCATCAAATCAGATTAGTAACATTACAAATGTAACAAATCAACAGTTGAAGAACATAAATACCACGGCTATAAGTCAGATATATAATGTAAATACAACAGCTAAAAGCCAGATATAAGGCTCTTTGTCAAGAATGGGATGACGCAAGTTTATAAATTGAGATAGACAAATGTTGACAATGGTAACATTCACTTATATATTTATGAATGTCAGAAATATGTTACTGAAGAATTTACCTTATATTTAAAGTCAAAAGAAGCTGAGAAAAAGAGGAATGCATTGGAGAATATTAGGACACTTTCATACGCTTATATTAATTTTTATATTGAACACCCGACATATTATAGTTTTATGTATCGCAATACATATATAAAAATAGAATTTACAATGGAAAAAAAGGAGGAAAATTATCCTCCATATAATGTTTTTCGTGAGCAGTATGGGCGATTGGCAGAAGAAATTGGAATATCGTTTGAGGAGTCACTTACTAGGTTAACAAGATTATGGGCTTTATTGCATGGACTGACAGCTTTTCTTATTTCTGATAACGTACAATGGAACAACGAGTGGCAATCATGCCTGGAAAAAGAATTTAACTAAATGTAATGCAGAAAGAATTAGAAATAATAAGAGAGCGTCGTAAAATGTGGGAACAACGTCTTCCAGATGTTTATGATATATTGTATCAAGGAAGTATGAAAGCTAAAACAGTAGCAGCAAATATACTTGAAGAAGTAAAACATTCTATGAAAATTGATTATTTCGAAAATAAAAATCTTCTAAGTAAAGAAAATGAAAGATAATACATTTTTCTTAGGAAAAAGTGGATTGTTACAGAAATTCCTTTACAAAAAGGCTTACAGTAGTAATAATAACTCAAATAATAGCATTTAAAGCGTATAAATGGTATAATTTGAGAATGTGTGTTAGAAAACATAATGATTTTTTTTTATTATGGATTGCAAGATTCA
>OJMP01001883.1_pt1 | contig 12683 bp, 8 predicted proteins | sample 1597311 | NCBI WGS metagenome assembly OJMP01 (sample SAMEA2452134, study PRJEB22498) | human gut metagenome | biome: human feces; feature: human gut; material: feces | place: Australia | collected 2012 | reverse complement strand
TGATTTTACTGGGTTTCTCTAACTTTGTCCTTATTATAACGCGCTCATCATCTACAACAAATGCAATTTTCAGGTTTTTAATTTTGTGATATTCCGGTGTACCTTCCTGCAATTTTCTGGTAATTAATCTCTGCAATTTCTGGATCGTTGTCACAATCACCTGACGATCAACTGATTTCAACTTTTTCTTTAAATCAAACACATTGTCTGTCTCATCTACATCTATCAGATCATTATTCGCATATGCCTGAAATGCCATGGTGGTCTGCGTATCCAGATCTTTTCGATCAATTAAAAAGATAGCTTTATCAATCGCTGGAATATCCATTAACAAATTTCTGGTAGCTTTATAAGAAGTTAAGGTTTTTCCTGATCCAGTTGTATGCCATACAAAACCAGATTTTCCAGTCTTAGAAGCATCACGAATTGCTTCTATTGCATGGATCTGATAAGGGCGCAACAAAATCAAACGCTTTGCCTCTTCATCCAATACTGTATATCTCGCGATCATCTCGTGTGCCTCCGGAATACGAAGCACACTTTTTGCAAAAACAAGGTAATCGGAAACTGCGTTATTTTCCTTATCCAGCCATCCACTGATAAACTTCGGATTCAATTCGCTATCACTTGCAGCTGAAAAATATTTTGTATCAACCCCATTACTGATTACAAACATCTGTACAGCTGAGAATATTCCCGTAAATTTTCCCTCTCCAATATATTTTTTAATCTGCCAGAATCCATCCATATAAGAATGCTGCTTATTTTTCAATTCTATATGAATCATCGGCAATCCATTAATCATAAGAGTAACATCAAATCTTCGGTCTCTTGCATTTACACTACTATCCTCATCCATTTTTAACGCATTGTACTGATTAATCACCTCATAAACACTGCTTCCACCTGCAATATGCTCATGATTCATCACAACAAGATGCAACCGTTCGGTATCCCTTTGTACGTGTACCATTACTTTTCCATTTTCACCAACTAACCATTCGCCAGCCTTATAGAATGATGAAAACTGCAGTTGATTCTTTACCTGTTCAAATTCTGCATCCGAAAGTGGCTCTCCATTTAAACGTTCCTTATTATTCTGTTCAAGAATATATCTGAAATTCTTCCAAAGATCTGCTTCTGTTTTTAAGTCTTCGCGATACGTCCATTGTGAATCACCATAAATCAGTTGTTCAATAAGTTTCTGCTCTATCACGGACTCTAATTCTGCCATAATAGCCTCCTTTTTGGGTGTGTTTATATCGGTTGTTATGTATTTCATTACATTTTTTGCGCAAAATAGCTTATGCTGGTGAAGGGTGATAAGATGGTCGAGTTGCAATAAATAGCTTCCAATTCTATCCTGTTCCTCTTCTGATGGCATTAAAAAACTGTATGCATTTAATTCATCTCTATTAATTTTAGGCATACCTGAACGTTTTGAAACTGAAACAGAATATTTGAAAAAATCACTTGTCTGTAATAATGCGAATAAGAATTTTTGTTTTAACCCATTCTTACCATTAAAAACGTAAGCATCTGCGCTTGTAAGCCCATTAACAGTAGCGTAGAAGTATTTCCCGAGCTGAGGATTTATCTTCCCATAAACAACATCATCTGGTCTAAATCTAAATTTTCCGCTTATTAATTGTTCCTCTTTTACAGTCTTCACATTGTCTAATATTCTACCTGTAAATGATTCGATATTCCCAGGCGCAATATGTGGCATATTATCATATTCGCCAGTTGTTGGATTTACCATCTCCGTTGAAATATCAACAACATCTATCCACTTACGCTGTTCCCAAGCGTCCAACGCAATATCAATAAATCTATAACACTTACGTTGGTGAAGAGTGATGAGGTGGTCGAGTTTTTGGAAATATGAGCCGATCTTCTTTTGTTCATCATAATTTGTTATGTCGACAACAAATTCTTGCATATCTGAAGCAAGTATATGTTTAATTGTATTACCAGTTGTAATTTCCTCTATTTTCTTTTTAGACTTGTTTGTTTGATACTGATAATTTAGAAAGTATGGTTCAATTTTCTCCTTTGGATGTCTGAACATAATTAAAGCATGGGCGGCTGAATTGTCCAATTCTTCAGGTATTACAGCTGCATGACCAACATGTCCCGACTGAACCATAACCATATCACCTGTATGTAACCACTTATCTTTTTGCTTTTCATAAAACTCATCATTAATAAAGATTTCTGAGTTATGATTTATCTGACCATCCTTAATATTATTTGACTCTAAATAAAAATGCCCACTTTCAACATAGTATGGTGTAGCAGTTCCAACGAATGCATTTCCTATAGAAGCATAAATATCAGATAACTTACGCTGTTCCCAAGTTTTCACTTCTATTTTTCTTTTTATAAAAACTTACGATAATATAAAGCGTTTAACAAAAATACCGTATCTCTCCAAAATACTCAAACCATTTTTGTTTTACTTCGTCACTTCTTGCTTCAATAATCCTTACAATATTTCTCAAAGCAACTGGTGGAATATTTGATATGTTATTCACAACAATGCATTTTCCGGCAGATGTAATCCACACTTTCGTTGCATTCTGATGTGGACGTCCTTCTGCAATATGCACATGTATTGGTTCCAACGGTTTCCCTTCATTTGCCCAAAAATATATCCAATAGGCTCCTACCTTAAAAACCTGAGGCATGCTCAAATCCCCCTTCTTTTGCGAATTCCATAATCAAATGTGCCGTTGATTTAATAATTTCCACAAATTCTTCAACCTGTTTATCTGAATATCCATTGATTTCTTTTATTTCATAAGTCGGCAAATAACATGTCATATTATGAAATCCATCTTTTTTATCCGGGGTTTCAATATAAACTTTTACTGTTCCATCTGCATTCATATCCGAATGCACAATTTCTGTTTCATCATTTAACGTCATAAACGGATACATCATAATTCTTACCCTCTTTCCCTAAATCTAATACTTCACTAGATTACATCGTAAGTATATTTCTTTTGCGTATTTTTATTCAATTCAAATATTTTATATTCATTTTACATTTCGCATTTAAAAATAATTATAAAACTGTTACACAAACATATTTTGTAACATAAATTTCTTTAATTTTTGTAATTCATCACACTTATGCTGGTGAAGAGTGATGAGGCGGTCTAGCTTGTCAAAATACTGCGTAATTGCATTTTGTTCTTCCAATTCTGGAAAGGCAACCGGACCCTTCAATGCATTCTCATCAGAAACCTTCATATCATTTTTAGCACCTTTATTTACCAATGGATGCATATATGAATTCATGCGAGAATCCAATTCAAAATAAATTTGCACAAACTCTGAATTTGTATTCATTCTTGGTTTATATACTGCATATAAAGTCGATACAATGCCCGTTTTTCCTTTGTTTGTCTTTATTATTCCATATGGATTGGATTTTAATGGTGACTTAGTATAAACCACGTCGCCAGCTTCAACTACACCATAATTTGCTACTGATACTCCTGCAAATGATCTACCTTGGAATTCTATCTGATTCACTATTCCATGCTCACCAGAAACAGACAGTACATCCTCTTTTCCATAAGATTCAGTTTTGTTCTTTTCTCTTGAAACTTCAAGGTAATCCTTTAGCTTACGCTGTTCCCAAGCGTCCGCGAATCCAGAAAATCTAATTTTTGGAACGCAATTTCCATTTTCAGGAAACATTTTTTGAAGCATATATTTTTTCAAACTTTTAGTTTCTTCACACTTACGCTGGTGAAGAGTGATGAGGTGGTCAATGTTGCTAAAATACCATCCTATTCGCTGTTGTTCCTCTTTCATAGGAAACTGATTTTCTAACTTTACGAGCTTATTTACCGCTAGTCCAGGCTGCGCTGATTGGTCTGAATACTGCCCTAAATTCATTGTATCCAACATATAATATAAGAACCGGGTATCATTGTTTTCATCAGCTTTTACAACTACCGCATGTTCAGTAAAATAAGCCTTTCCAACAGAATAGTTCATATTTCCACATAAAGCACCCTGCCGACCAATCAACGCGTATTCTCCATCATGATTGTAGGTCGAAGTATACCCTCTTAAACCGTTCCCGCCATAGACTGGATAATCGCCTGTTATATCTATCTCATCTGCCTTCAAAGAGTTTCCACTTTTGAATTCTTGAGCAACTTCTCCCAACTTACGCTGTTCCCAATCGTCTTCATACCCTTTGAATCTAATTTTAGGTTTTCCCATCGCTATCACCCCTCCATCTTCCTAATCAGTTCATTCAACGAGGACATAATAGTTTCATCCGTAGATGTCAGATCTTTAAGTAAAGATAGAAATTCTCCCTGCGCCTGTTCCAATTCCTTATCCGTCTGATCCATCTGCGTTAAAAGAGCATTTATATCGACTTCTTCCTCTTTTTCAAAATTATCTACATAACGCGGAATATTCAAATTAAAATCATTCTTCTCAATATCCTCAAAATTTGCAAGATAGGACTCTTTTTCTACTGTTTCTCTTTTACTGTACAACTCCATAACAGCTTCTATATGTTCATCTGTCATGGCATTTTGCTTTTTCCCTTTGTCAAATTTCTTTGATGCATCAATAAACAACACATCTCTTCCATCTCTGTGTTTCTTTAAAACGATGATACAAGTAGGAATTGAAGTATTATAAAATAAATTGGCAGGCAATCCAATTACTGCATAAATATTCCCTGCACGAAGCAATTTTTCTCTGATTTTTCCTTCTGCTGCCCCTCGGAACAGAACCCCATGAGGTAATACAATTGCCATTGTTCCATTACTTTTTAAATGATACAGACCATGAAGTAAAAAAGCATAATCCGCTTTTGATTTTGGAGCCAATACTCCATAGTCGCTGAATCTTTCATCTTGTAAAAATCCGGCTGTTGCACTCCATTTTGCAGAGTATGGTGGATTCATAAGTACCATGTTGAAATCGGTCTCTTCTCCTGTCGGCCAGTCTCCATCCAGCGTATCACCATTGCGAAGTACCTGATTCTCCGGAGTAATTCCATGTAAAAACATATTCATACGTGCCAGATTATAAGTAGAAGTATTTAGCTCCTGCCCATAATACTTAATATAACCTGGTTCAGTGGCATACTTTTTGGCATTTAACAAAAGAGACCCAGAACCCATGCATGGATCATATACAGATAATCCCTTTTTGTTTTCCTGCCCTGCAATTGCAATCTTTGTTAATATCTTTGAAACTGCTTGTGGTGTATAAAATTCTCCTGCCTTTTTTCCGGTCTCTGACGCAAACTGTCCAATCAAATATTCATATGCATTTCCAAGTATCTCTGCGTCTGAATTCAACAAATCTGCCTTATCAATTTCCTTAACAAGACTGGATATGGTATCACTTTGCTTCTGATCTCCATTTCCCAAACGATTAGAGTACAAATCAATATCTGTAAATAAATCTACAAACAATGGATCACTCTGTTCAATATTGTTAAAAGCTTTTTGCAATAACTCCCGATTGAATGCATTGTTTCTCGCCGCATCAGCAAAACACGTATAGGTAAGTTGCGGTTCAATCAAGTAATGACATTCTGACTTTATCTGCTCTTTCAGTTCCTCAGCACTTTCGTCTTCCAGTGCTTCTTTGTATGCATCCAATGCAACTTTTAAACTCTTCGGCTTTTCATCATAAATCAAATCATAAACTTTAATTAAAAATGTATCCGAAAGATATTTATAAAATACAATTCCAAGTAAATAATCTTTATATTCATTTGCATCCATCTTGGATCGGAGAATATCTGCGCCACTCCATAATACACTTATCAAATCTTTACTACCTTCTACTTCTGCCATGCTCTTTCCTCCGCTCGTTTTTCAATTTCAATGATCTCATACTGCTCATATTTTCCAAACAGATAGATTTTAATCGTTTCGCCATTAAAACGCTGATAAGATTATAATAACAAATTACCTTTTTATTTACAATCAAATATTAGAAAGCCCCCCACAACCATAAAGCACACCATCGTGTGCCCCATAGCGCGAAGGGCTTTTATCCATTCTTTTATGCCTGTCTCAAACCAGGTTTTATTTTCCCTCGAACTGTACGACAGAGTCCACGTCATAGTCCTTTAAGACTTCCCGTCCGTTGAGATCGCTTAACTCTATGAGAAACAACATCTTTACCACTTCACCGCCAAGTTCCTCTACCAGTTCTGCAGCAGCTTTCATGGTTCCGCCGGTTGCAATCAGATCATCCAAAAGTACAACCTTTTCTCCTTTTTTAACAGCATCTTTATGCATTTCAATCGTTGCCGTACCATACTCCAGATCATATGTTTTTTCAACTGTCTCACACGGCAGTTTTCCTTTTTTACGAATCGGTACAAACGGCTTATGCATGACATAAGCAAGTGGTGCCCCAAAGATAAAACCTCTGGATTCTGCTCCGGCGATCACATCAAAATCAACGCCCTCTAAGCGTTTTGCCAGTTCATCAATGGAAAGCTTCAGTGCATCTGCATCCTGCAGTACACTTGTGACATCACGGAAAATAATTCCCTTCTCCGGGAAATCCGGGATACTGCGAATGTACTCTTTTAACTCTTTCATCCTCTTACCTCACTACTACACGAATTTCTTCGCGTTTTTGACTTTTGATGTTTCTATTATAAGACTTTCCCCGCACAAGCGCAACTCTCACTTGACTTTTTTCCATTCCTGCGTGCGCCTTGTGACCTCTTTTACCGTCAGGATTCCCTCTGCCACCGTAAACCGAATGTCATAATCATCAAATGCCATCCCGTAGATATAATCCGGCTTTTTGTTGTATGCTGCCCTGGGGTCCTGTGCAAGAACCTCAAGAAGCGGTCCTCGCAGATGTTCCGGAATCTGTGCCTGCAATTCCTCCGGAAATACTACCGGTATCTGAAACTCCCGGAATTCTTCCGCAAAACCGTTTTCTGCCTCCGGATGGGCATCCACGTACGGCAGATACGGTTTGATATCAAAAAGCGGTGTGTGATCAAGCAGATCCAGCCCGGAAACCGTAAGAACCGGTCCAAGCTTCTGATCGATGCGCACTTTTTCAAGTTTCACGCACGAAAGACCGATCGAATTCGGGCGAAAGGGGGAACGTGTGGCAAACACGCCCCGTTTTTCTTTTCCTCCCAGACGGGGAGGTGCTACCGTTGCATGAAAGGTATCCTGCTTTGCCCTCGAAAACTCCCAGAGAAGCCACAGGTGGGAAAACTCTTCGATTCCACGCACTGCATCCGGATTCCGGAATTTCGGTGTGAAAATGATCTCTCCACAGGTGCTCTCCGCCAGCCCGCTCTGTCTGGGAATTCCAAATTTTTCTTTATACGGGGTCTCTACATAAGCTATATATTCCATATCCGTTCCTACATCTGATAAAACCGTAGATTTTCTTTCAGTTCCGGTGTGATCTCTCCGCCGGCTGCTTCATATTTATCGTAAACAGAACGAAACCTCTGCAGTTTCTTTCTGTTTTCCGCATCAAGTCTGTGAAATGCATTCTGATACTGTGGATTGGTGGCCAGTCCCTGGCGGATATCCTTTGCAAACGGACAATACCTTACCAGAATATCTCTTGCCACTTTATTCAGTCGGAAACTTCCCTGTGACTCATACTTCATCCACGCCTGATAATCCTTGACAAATACCTCACGGTAACTGTTGCGCGCACGGGACAATGCAGTCTTGATCTTTTCCTTTGCATCTGCAGAAAGATCTGAATTTTTGCGATAATACTGAATAAAATCACAGTACTCCGCCGTAAGCGATTTCTCCCGGATATCGTTCCAGTATACACCCTGCACACGTCTGCAGATCTCCCAGCGGTATCGGCCGATACATTCCACCATCTGATCATCGAGATCCACTGCGGAAAAGATCGGAAACAGAAAACGCGCTGGTGTATCAATCTTGGCCCCGGATGTCTCCTGCCACATCAGGGTACGGGTTCCGGCATTTGGCATCAGAATCACATCCGGCAGAATTTCCTTTTTGATCCATTCCTGATTGATTCCGCGATCCGGATCGGAAAACATGACATCATGATAGAGTGCAGAATAATCCACACAGCGCACCTTATTGATGGCATCGGCAATTTTTTCTGCGGTAACTGCCATCTTTTCCACGGTGTTGATGAAATCCTCTTCCATCAGAACCGGACAGAATGTAGTCACACGGCCATAGGTCACACGGTTTCCGGAGGTAAACATATTGTGGATCTCAAACTGTACTTTCTGCCTGCGGTCATTTTTATACTGTTGCATCTGCTCTTCCGTAATATTCCCAGTTCTCTTTTCTTCCAGCAGAAATGCATTGAAATCCTGGTCAAATTCATTGCGGGACGGTTCTTTCTTTCCCTGATAAATCTGTACCAGCCAGTCATAAACCGTATAGACATTTGCAGAGTGAAACAATCCAAGCGAATCCGTCAGATTATACAGTGCATTTGTGTTAGTTTCCCCCAGCACCTCCGCATCCATAAACCCAAAATTGAAAAACATCATCATGATCGGTGACGGCTTGACCAGTTCCTCAACTGATCTCATAAACGCCTTGGTATAAATATCGTAAAAGACCTTTGTGATTTCCCTGCGCAGCTGTCTCGCCTCATTGTCTGTAGACATCATATCCGGCAGCTCCCGGTACTGCTGCACAATGCTGTGGAAATCCCTGATCATATCGCTGCCATATCCTGCATACTCCATAATATGTGCAATACAATCCTCACGCATAATATTGATACGTCCTTCGGACTCCTTGGTAAAGTCGTAATTCTCGCAGAGCTCATGTGCCTCCGCCATCTGCTTTTTGTCGTATACATCAAGCTTTGTCATGACATCCACCATATTTAACAGACGCTTTTTGATCTCGGAAATGTCCTGCTTTTTCTGCGACTGCTGGACTGCCATTGCAAAAAACAGACGAAAAATATCATCTCTGGAATCTGAAAATAAAATATCCCTGTTGTACTGCAGATAATTTACCATCTCGCCGATTCCCTGTGTCACACGACGCATCTGTGCCGCCGCCTCCATGATTGCTCCCACACACAGACTGTCATCTTTGATCATCAGCTGCATATATTCTTTCAGATAACTCCGGACCAGACTGTTACTGTTTGCAATCTCCCAGTTTTCCGCACGGTGCTGCATTTTTAAAGCTGCAAACTGTTCCATACGCGGAAAATCCTGTTCATCAAGAAGCTTCTCGCTGCACAGATTTTTGTATTCGCTGTACAACGTTTCCGCAGCATTATGTAAAAGCATGCATTTTTTCTGCAGACTGGCATACAGACACAGTGCCTGATGCCGCTGTTCCACTGCCGTACGCAAAAAAATCGGGCGGAAATTCTCATGTTCGGACAAAATCTTCCGCAGATCCTGTGCATTTTTACATGGAATCACAATCAATGTCGTATCTTCATTTGCCACATAATCGCAGGCAAACCATTCGTTCTCGAGAATACCCACAATTGCATTCCGGTGCATAATGATCTCTGCAAATGCAAACTGCCGGATCACCGATCCCTCCTGAATCAGATACCATTCCATCACCTTGTCCTGTTTTCTGGCAAGCGTTTCTCCCTTTTTTACCTTTAAAACATTCATGTCTTACTGCTCCTTGTCTGCGCCCCCGGACAGCTGAAACGCTATATGATCTACCGTAAGTCCGGTTGCCCCAAAATATAATTTCATATAATGATGTCCCTCGAATGTATCAAACCGGATCTGCTGTGTCACCCACTGCCCTTTCGATCCCCTAAATGACAGTGTTCCTTTGATGATATTATCCAGATATACTGTTACCGGAAGCTGTGCCAGATCATCCAGATTTGATTTCACTTTCATCTGCAGTTCATAACTTCCGGCTTTCATATCCAGATCCGCAAGTATTTCTTTTCCCTGATGTGTATCCCAGCCGCCACCGGAAATGCGGATATTTCCCTGCTCATCTGTCACAAATTTCATCATCTTTGAGACATCCGGATCATCTTTTGCAGCATTCTTCCGGTCTTTAAGTTCTTCCGGAGAAATCCTATCCATCTCATAAAGCATCGCCGGGGATTTTAGTACAAACTGCAATATATTGATGGCATTTCTCTGCAGCTGTCCTCTCGTAAGATTTCCCTTCTGGAATTCTTCGAGCATATCATCCTGCTGCATATCCTGCGCGTCTGCAGTCACCATATATACATCATTCTGTGCCGCTGCCATGACCGCATGTATACGCGGATCCGATGGCTGTCCCTCATGGTTTGCCTTTGCCCACCAGTCGGTCATAACGATGCCGGAAAATCCCCAGTCTTTGCGCAATACAATGGTATTGAGATCATAACTTCCTGCAGTCCACACCCCGTTGACCGGGCCATAGGTAGTCATAACAGAGCGAGCCGGCCCTTCTTTTACCGCAATTTCAAATCCCTTCAGATAAATTTCCCGCAGTGCCCGCACGGAAATAATCGAATCTGCCTCATGTCGTTTCGTTTCCTGATTGTTTGCCGCAAAATGTTTGATGGTTCCTGTGGAACCTGCAATATTAAGTCCCTGCAGCTGTGCGGCTCCCATTTTTCCGGTTAAAAACGGATCTTCGGAAATATACTCAAAGTTTCGTCCGTTCAACGGATTTCTGTGAATATTCAATCCCGGTCCGAGCAATGCATCTACACGGTTTAACCGCAGTTCAAGCCCTGTCATTTCATATAATTGACGCACCAGTTCACAGTTAAATGTACATCCGAGCAGCGTTCCGTTCGGAAGGGAAAACGCCTTTGTTCCGCAGTCCATACGTATTCCGGATGGTCCGTCCGATGCACATTCTGCCGGAATTCTAAACTTCCTCAAAGACGGAGTCAGTCCTGCAAATGCCGCTGCAGTACCCGGAGTCACCTTCGGACTGCACATGCCTTCTCCGCGGAACAGCATAATCAGATCCTCGTCCGATAATTGTGCCACAAATGTCTCCATGGAAATCTTTTTGTCATATACATCTTCCAGACGATAGCCTTTATCGCCAGTCTGTGAAATCTCTGCCGGTTTTTCCACGCGGTCATACGGACCATAGATCCGTTCCGGTGTATCGGAATATCCGATCACATCACCCGGCTTTCTTGTCATACGGGCAAACGGTTTCTGCGGTGCACAGACTTCCTCAAGCTGTTCAATCACCGTAAACGTCTGCGGATAACTGCCTGCCTTTTGTGCCGTCCGCACATCGGTTCCCACATAAATGGTATAAGTACCCTCCAGCAGCACAAAACAGTCCCTGTGTCCGGTTACACCACTGTCATCATAGGAGGCAAATGTATTTTTCGGAATCTCCAGAATAATATGCTCTTCTTCCCCTGCTGCCAGTTCCTTTGTCTTTGCAAATCCACAAAGAACACGCACCGGTGTATCCAGTACCCCCTGTGGGGCTTTGGCATATACTTCAAGCACTTCTTTCCCCGGTTTTGTTCCGGTATTTTTCACTGTTGCCTTTACACAGACCGTATGCTCGTCCTTTTCTTCTGCAGACGCTTGCACGGAAAAAGAAGTATACGACAATCCAAATCCAAACGGATACAAAACTTTATCTTTGGCAAATGTCTCAAAATACCGATATCCCACATAGATATCTTCTTTATAATAGTTTTTCTGTAAATCCCCGAAATTTGACGTGGATGGATAGTCACTGATATCCTCTGCAATCGTATCGGTCAGTTTTCCGCACGGATTCACACGCCCCATAAGTACATCACAGACACCGTTTCCACCTTCCTGACCGCCCTGCCATGCATAGAGTACCGCTGCCGGATCAAATTCTCTGACCCATTTCATATCAATGATATTTCCCACATTTAAAATAACGGCCGTGCGTGAAAATTGACTGCTCACTTTACGGATCAGGTCTTCTTCTGTCCGTGTCAACTTATAACTGCCCGGCTTGTCCGTATTGTCCTGGTCTTCCCCCGCCGTACGTCCAAGAATCACCAGTGCCACATCATCCCCGGATGCGGTTTGAAGCATCTCTTCCGTCACGGGCATTTCTTCCTGTGACCACGGAACCAGCCCCCATCCCTCACCTTCGTCATATGGATGGTCTTTGATCCATTTTTCGTAGATCCCAATCAGTTCTTCATCCAGCGCAATATCTTTGCAGGCGCGCAGCGCATCAAGGATTCCAACCACATAGCGTGTATTTACCAGTCCGCCCGAGCCAAGTCCGCTCTTGTAATAATGAAACGCCATGCGCCCAAATACAGCAACTTTATCTCCTTTTTTAAGTGGCAGGGTACTGTTGTCATTTTTCAATAACACGCATCCCTCAGCAGATGCAGTCCTTGCCAAATCTGCATATTTTTCCATATCCAATGCATATCTGCCCATTTAAAATCCTCCTGAAACTAATCATACCTTTTATTATACGCCAGTCACAAAGAAGATTGCAATTAGAAAATATGGATTTACCAATATTTCGGAAGCCCGTAACCAAAAAAGAAATAATAAAAAGAACCAGCCATTTTCCCCAGTGCCATGGCAATCATAACACCACTGAGTCCACGGTTGATATACAGACGCCGGAACAGGATCGGAAAAGTATTTAATATTTCTGCCAGTGCCACCGCAATACATCCCACAAAAATTCCCGCTGCAGTTCCATAAGCGCCCAAAA
>OJMP01001870.1_pt1 | contig 12732 bp, 10 predicted proteins | sample 1597311 | NCBI WGS metagenome assembly OJMP01 (sample SAMEA2452134, study PRJEB22498) | human gut metagenome | biome: human feces; feature: human gut; material: feces | place: Australia | collected 2012 | reverse complement strand
GTAAGTATCGCAGCCGGTATTGCAGCCGGAATGTTAGTAGGAAGTGTGCCGGGTATCTTTAAGGCAAAATTCCAGACAAACGAAGTCATTGTAGCCATCATGTTAAATTATGTCTGTACTTTATTTACATCATGGCTGGTAAACGGACCGTTTAAGGTACCGGGTTCTACTGCACAGACAGAAATGCTTCCGGAGAACATCTGGTTTGCAAGACTGCTTCCAAAGACCCAACTGACCTGGGCGCTGTTCTTACTGTTAGCAACAGCCGTACTTATGTACATTTTCCTCTGGAAAACATCCGTAGGATACCAGTTAAGAGCCGTAGGTGCCAATGCATCTGCAGCGAAAACAGCGGGTATTTCTGTAAATTTCTATCTGATCATGGCTATGACCTTAAGCGGCGGTATCGCTGCCTTAGCCGGTGTTACAGAGATCTTCGGAAAATATCATCGTTTTATTGAAGGATTTTCTCCTTCCTTTGGTTTCACCGGTATTGCGGTTGCCATTCTTGGAAAGAACCACCCGGCAGGTGTTCTTTTAACGTCTTTACTTTTTGGTGTCCTGGAAATGGGTTCCCTGCGTATGAGCCGTGAAACCGCTGTTTCCACTAACATGGTAACGGTGATCCAGAGTCTGGTCATCTTGTTTGTAGCTGCTCCTGAGCTGATCCGCTGGAGCAGAAAGAGGAGGGGTTAACATGGGAATGATCAATAATTTTCTTGCCCTTACATTGCAGTTATCTGTTCCCATTATTTTAGGTGCTTTATGCGGCACCATTGCAGAGCGCGGCGGCGTAGTTATGCTGGGCGTTGAAGGCATGATGCTCATCGGTTCCTTTGTCGGTGCCGTTGGTTCTTATTTTACTGGTTCTGCACTGGCAGGAGCTGTGATTTCCGTTGTTTTAGGTGCAGTAATGGGCTGGATCTATGGCCTGTTCTGTCTGAAATGGAAAGCCCAGCAGTCTGTAGTTGGTGTCGGTGTAAACCTGTTTGCAAGCGGCATTACAGCCGTTATGTTAAAGGCAATCTGGAATACAGAGGGAATGAGCGGTTCTGTACCGTCTATCTCTAACATTACTGTTCCGGGATTGTGTAAAGTGCCTGTTTTAGGAGCATTTTTCTCTGAACAGTCTCCTTATCTGTACCTGACACTGCTTATTACTTTGGGCGTGTGGGTGGTATTTTACAAGACAAAATATGGTCTGCGTTACCGTGCCATCGGCGATCAGCCATTTGCAGTGCAGACAGCCGGTGTGGACGTAAACCGTTACCGTTATGTGGCAATGATGACAGCAGGCGCCATTGCAGGACTGGGCGGTTCCTATCTGTCCATTTCCCAGAATAACCTGTTCGTTATCGACATGGTTGCAGGCCGCGGTTTCATGGGTCTTGCGGCAAATATTTTCGGCGGCTGGCAGCCACTTGGCTCCTTAGGCGCAGGAATGGTATTCGCGGTAGCACAGGCAGCCAGGTTCTATCTTACCGGTCAGGCGATCCCGTCCCAGTTCGTACAGATGCTGCCATATGTGGTAACATTAGTGGTCCTGGTAGTAGTTGGAAAGCGTGTGAAGGGACCGGAAGTACTTGGCAAACTGGTGGATTAGTTCTATACTTAGTTATAATTGCAGATATGAACATGAATTAGACATAAAGGAGCTAAACCGCCAGTGAAAGAGAACGTTATTAAAGAAAAAAATGTAAAGATCCCCCTGTATGTAACTGTTTATGAGACCATCAGCGAATGGTTAAAAGAGGGAAAATATAAGCCGGGAGATAAGCTTCCAGGCGAAAATATACTGGCAGAACAGTTAAATGTCAGTAGGGGAACACTGCGTCAGGCTATGCTCCTTCTTCAGGAAGACGGGTTTATCGTCAATCAGCAGGGAAGAGGAAATATTGTACTTTCCGCCCAGCGTCCGGCAAAAGCAGGACTGGAAAAGATCGAAAATCCGCTGGTGGATTTCTGCCTGCAGCCAGTAGATAAGGTAGAGACCACCGTAGGCTTCCAGCCGGCCACACAGAAGCACCAGGAGGTATTGAAGCTTCGGGCTTCCAGCATTGTGGCTGTGATCAATATTACATACTACAGCGGTGATACAGTCGTTGGTTTTGCCATGGTATATATGCCATATGAGGTATTAGACAAGAGCAGTGTAGATTTAGAGAATCCGGATACAGTATACCAGTTTTATTCCAAACTGCTGACTTCCGGCGGCCTTTACAGCGATACAAAGCTGCGTCTGGGAAATGCCAGAGAGCGTCTGGCAGGTATTTTAAATATCCCGGAAGGAGAGCCATTTTTAATTCTGGAAGAAGAGCTTTATTCCGAATATGATACCCCGGTCCTTTCCCAGAAACTGTTCTTTACCCCGGACCAGCATGAACTGCATATTAACCGCAGAAATGACCGAAACATTCAAAAACATTAATCATCGTTGGGGAATTTGACCAGAAAATAAAACTGCCCCAACGGATAGGTATGAGCCCAAAGATAAGGGACATATACATAAAAACAGATTGGAGCAGTAAAAAATGAAGACATTTCATATAGAGGCAGAAGAGGGCCAGATCGCAAAGACCGTTCTTATGCCAGGAGATCCTATGCGCGCAAAATACATTGCAGAACACTATCTGACCGATGTGATCTGCTACAGCCAGGTGCGTGGGATGAACGGATATACCGGTTATTACAATGGAAAGAAAGTTTCAGTACAGGGAAGCGGAATGGGTATCCCGTCTATGGGCATCTATTCCTACGAACTGTTTAATACCTTTGGCGTGAATCAGATCATCCGCGTGGGCACCTGCGGGGCTGTAAACCGTGATGTGGAAGTAGGAAGCCTGATCTTGGCTATGGGCTGCTGCAGCAATTCCAATTTTGCTTCCCAGTATCATCTGCCGGGAATATTTGCACCTCTGGCTGATTACGGTCTGTTAGAGTCAGCGGTCAACCAGGCAAGAATCATGGAAGCGCCTTTCTATGTGGGAAATGTATACAGTTCCGATGTATTTTATGAGGATCTGGCAGGCGAAAAGGGCCAGTGGGAGAAAATGGGCGTTCTGGCACAGGAAATGGAGACTATGTCCTTATACTGTACCGCAGCCAGAGCAGGAAAGAAAGCGCTCACCATGCTGACTGTAGGAAGCAGCATCCACAGCAGCAAAGCCCTTACAAATGAGGAAAGAGAGAAAAATCTGGACACCATGATCCGGTGTGCATTGGAGGTAGCTTAATGAAAGTCGTTTTTGATATGGATACAGGCGTAGATGACTCCCTTGCGCTTATCTACGCATTAAACAGACCCGCTTATGAGATACAGGGCATTGGCTGTGTTTACGGAAATGTGGAGTCATGGCTGGCAGCAGAAAATACCATGAAGATCCTGGATCTGGTAAATGCGCCGGATATCCCGGTAGTTATCGGTGCCAATGAACCTCTTACAGGAAAATGGGCCGGGCGCGTGTCTATTATCCATGGAGAAAACGGACTTGGAAATGTAGAACTTCCAAAAAGTGAGCGTAAGCCATTCGATAAAGGAATTGAAGAATTCTATCTGGAAACCGCAGAACGTTTACAGGGAGAAATGGTCCTGATCACAGTAGGACCTCTTACCAACATTGCAAGAACCATTAAAAAATATCCCCAGTTTGTAAAACTGGTAAAACATATGTACATGATGGGTGGAACACTTTCCATGCGTGGAAATGTATCACCGGTGGCAGAGGCAAATGTAGCCTGTGACCCGGTGGCAGCTGACTATGTTTTCCAGTCTGGAATGAAGATCACAGCTGTTGGACTGGACGTGACCATGAAGGTGCGCTTTAAACGCGCCTATCTGGACTGGATCCAGACACATTGCAGACCGGAGTTAAAGCGGGCTGCAGAGTATCTTGGAAAGGCCTTTGAATGGTATTTCATGGGAAACCAGGACAGAAACTACTGTATGGATGACAGCCCTCTTCATGATCCTTTAGCTGTCATGTGTGCCTCTGTACCGGGACTGGTACTGACACAGACCCGCAAAGCCAGAGTAGAGTGCGAAGGCCAGTATTGCAGGGGAATGATCGTTACAGATATGAGAGAACATCCATTTGAAGCAGAGACTGTGGAGTTTGCAGTGGAAGTAGATGAAAAGAAAGCGATTGGAGAGCTGCTTGCAGCTTTCTGGGAGAAATAGAAAGTGCAAAATACCCCCGCGGTTGCGAGGGTATTTTAAGTTTAATACAACATATCATTGACACCGAAATCAGCAATTCCCTGCATCCAGATCTGACCTTTAAAACGTCTGCCTGGTGCCGGTTCGCCTAAGAGATCGGCTTTGTTAATGGCAATTGTAAAGATCATATCATTGCATTCTATACGCAGGCGGTAGATCTCTTCGTTTGTGAGATCATTTGCCACCAGATTGACGCTTAAGATATTTCCGATAATGGAATACTGGTCACATTCGATACCGCTTGGCATGAAGCAGGTCTCGATAATGGAGTACATATCCTCTTTTATAATGCGCTTGGTGACCATGGAATACAGGTCGATATCCTCTACGGTCAGTGTTTCAATGGCTTGTTCATCGCCCCGGCGTGCGGCTTCTAAGAGGCTTCCACGCTTTCTGGCAGCCTGTTTCAAGTCTTCCGCCTGTTTGGGAGTCTTTTTTACCGGCAGCAGGATCTTTCCCTGGGAAGCAAGTCCGGAGAGGCAGATATTTTTTGCCAGCACTGGAAGACGCTTACTGCGGCGGCTCCTGTATTCAATGGAATTGGTCATATAAAAGATAAGGGAAATGCCTACGCGGTATTCATCTAAAAGACCGGCATATGTTTCCCGCTCCGCATGGCGCTGGATGGAGCATTCAGCAGTAGATGAAATATCACTGCCAGTTACATAAGGGAACGCATATTCCCGCTTAAAAGTCCCTTTTTCTGTCATCTGCCCGATCATGGCAATTCCCATTCCCGGTGCCAGTTCCGCCCGCAGATCATAAAGTGTGGGATGGTCATTTCTTTCTAATACAGCTGTTTTTGATGCTGTCTTTGCAAGCTTACGCATGATCTTATCCATTTCCAGATCACTGTCGCAGCCGCCAAATCCAATGGTGCGCATAAATTTGTGCATTTCCTTCACCCTCTTTCCCTAAGGTTTCTATGTCTATGGTTATTTATTGTTTCCTAAATGTTTTTCGCTTTATTATAGCCTACTTTATGTTAGATTACCAGAGATTTTTTAAAGAAACAAGAAGACGGCATGACGGAACGGTAACAGTATTAACAATGGAAACACCTTGATATAAAATCTTAGAAATATAAAAAAGGGGCTGTGTTTTAAACAGCCCCGGAAATGATTTTGAAAGGATCAGATCAGCCCCATTAACTTCGGTACGCCTAATGATAATGCAGGAATATAGGTAACTGCTAAAAGCAGAAGGAACAGTACCGCAAAGTACGGAAGCAGGGTTTTTGTTACTTCTTCAATACTGATCTTGCTGATTCCGCAGCCTACGAAAAGAACAGAACCAACAGGAGGTGTGATGTTTCCAAGACACATATTAAAGATCAGCATAACACCAAACTGGATATCCGTCATGCCAAGGCTCTGGGCGATAGGCAGGAAGATTGGTGTGAAAATAAGGATTGCAGGTGTAATGTCCATAAACATACCAACTACCATCAAAATAATATTCATCAGAAGAAGGATCACATATTTATTCGTTGAGATGGACATAATACCGGTGGAAATAGCTGCCGGAATTCCAGAGTATGCCATTACGAAAGACATAGCAGAGGATGCGGAGATCAGGAACAGGATAATACCACTGGTACAAGCACTGCTTACAAGGATCTTCATAAAAGATTTTACAGTGATACTACGGTAACAGATAGAGAGGATCAGGCAGTAAAGAACACAAATGCCAGCACCTTCTGTAGCGGTAAAAATACCGCCAACAATACCGCCGATAACAATGATGATAAGAAGCAGGCTTGGAATAGCATCTAAGGTTACCTTGATCGCCTCTTTCATAGGTGTTTTTCCGGAAGTAGGGTATTTATGCTTTTTTGCGTAAATAAAGGCAACTACCATGGAACCAACACCCATAAGGATACCAGGAATGTAGCCAGCCATAAATAAGGTTGAAATGGATACACCGCCTGCTACAGTGGAATATACGATAAACGCACTGGTAGGTGGGATCAGGAGGCCGGTAGGAGCAGATGCGATATTAACGGCAGTTGCAAACGCAGGATCATATCCTTCATCTTTCTGAATGGGATAGATACAGCCACCCATAGCAGATGCAGCGGCAACGGAGGAGCCTGAAAGTGCTCCGAAAAGCATATTTCCCACAATATTAGCTTGAGCCAGTGAACCTGGGATCCAGCCTACAAACAGTTTTGAAAAGTTTACCAGACGTCTTGCAATACCACCATTATTCATGATGTTTCCAGCCAGGATAAACAGAGGAATGGCAAGAAGGGAGAAGCTTTCTACACCGCTGTTCATCTTCTGCATGGTGATAAAGGTGATCTGATCCCATGAAAGAGAGGATATGGCAGTGACAATAGATGCAATAATAATACTTACAGAAATCGGACAGCTTAAAAACAGCAAAATTCCGAAAACTGCAAACAAGACAACGGTTGTAAGTCCGATACTCATGATTCATTCCCTCCTTCAACTGCAATTCCGGTTACATCTTCATAAATATTAATGATCTGAGCCAGAATGATAAATAATCCTGATATAGGAGCCATAGCGTATACAAGGCTTCTTGGAATACCTAAAAGGGCAGAGAATACCTTCTGCGCACTTAAAGCCAGTTTAAATCCACCAATGGTGATAACAAAAATAGCAAAAAGCAGGATCAGAATATCAATAACCGTCATTAAAATACGTTTTCCAGAAGGACTTAAGCTGTCACGTACCAGTACAAGACACATGTGCTCCCTGGTGATGAAGGCATAGGCAGCTCCGATGAAGCCGGTCCAGATCAGAAAATAACGGACCAGTTCTTCTGTAAAAGCAGCAGGGCTGTTTAAAATATAACGTGTAAATACCTGATATAAAACCAGCAGTGTCATAATGGATAGAAGGACAGTAGCGATGCCGGCTAACAGGCGGGTCATCCATTTTTTGATCAGTGCTAAAAATTCTCTCATGACGAACCTCCCTTATTCTACTGAATCAATAATATCAAGAAGCTTTTTAACTCCTGGGTACTGTGTACAGTAATCATTGATCATGCCGCTTGTAGCTTCACGGAAGGCTTCTTTGTCTACATCATTGACAAATTCAACTCCCATTGTGTTCTTGGCTTCTTCAATCGCCTGGTCAATTGCAGTATCCCAGGCAATTTTGTGACTTTCAGTAGATTCTCTGGCTGCTTCAAGGATGATCTGCTGGTCTTCAGGACTGATCTCTTTCCATACTTTGGCACTCATGACCATAACATCCGGGATCATGGCATGCTGATCTGTTGAATATACTTTGCAGATCTCACCGTGCTTACCTGTGGTAAGAGCGGTTTCATTATTTTCCGTTCCGTCAATAATACCGGTCTGTAAAGAAGTATAAACATCACCATAGGACATAGCTACTGGAATACCGCCTAAAGCTTTCATCATATCTGTCTGGGACTTCATATCCTGGACACGGATCTTTAAGCCTTTTAAATCTTCTGGTTTACGGATCGCTTTATTTTTTGTGTAAAAAGAGCGGGCACCGGAAGTATAATAAGTCAGCGTTACAAAGCCGTCATCTTCCGATGAAAGGAAGAAATCATGCATCTGGTCAGAATCCATTACGTGGTAAAAATCTTCGGTGCTGTCAAATATATATGGAAGGCCGAAGGTATGGTAGGATTCATTATAAGTAGCAAGACCAGGTGCGGATACCTTTGTCATGGAGATAACGCCTGCCATCAGCTGCTCCATATTTTCATTTTCAGATCCCAGCTGTCCGTTTGGGAAGATCTGGATCTGGATTCTTCCATTTGTACGTTCCTTTACCTTATCTGCAAACTCAGTCATTGCAATATGGACTGTATGAGTTTCACTAAGACCGTGGGCAAGTGTAAGTATCATTGGATTTTCAGCAGTGGCTTGTGCACTGTTTTTAACTCCGCTTTGAGCACAGCCTGTAAGACTGCACAGAGACAGTCCTACAGCGGCTATAATTGCTGCCAGTTTTTTCATTTTATTTTATCCCCTTTCTTTCTTACATACCGATCAGATCGAACTGCTCAAAGGAAACGACAACCTGGTAATCCTTTTTCGGATTAGGATATTTTACCAGTACAGACTTTAAAGTCTGGCTGTAATACCAGCCGCAGTCAGTCTCCTCAAACTTTCTTCTATGAAGAAAATGTGGAATTTCCTTTCCATCTACCGTTACCCAATATGGAGCTTTTTCTCTGTGGATCATGTCCAGAGACATGGTTTCTACAGAGGTAGTATAGGAACCTTCCTGTTTAAAGGTGAGAACGGTGCGCTCCCCAGCAGCCATGGAAATGAAAGTTTTTAAATAGCAGCCCTTTTCATAATCCATAGAAACACCGTCATCTTCATACAGGACAAAGGAACCATCACAGTCAGGCGCGCAAAGAATAGAAATTCCGTTTGGCTGTTCGGTCATAAGATTTTTCATCTGGTTCGTTGCCATTGGAATGATACTGCCGCCTTTTACAAACAGAGGGATACTTCCAAGGTCTACCGGTATTTCAATCGTCTGTCCACCATCGTAAGGAGTCCTTGTATAGAAATCATAAAATTTATTTCCTTCCGGCAGGTAGATCTTACGTGTTGTGGCGCCTTTTTCTACTACATTTGCTACCAGCAGTGAGTCACCAAACATGAAGTCAATGCCTTCTTCATAGCACTTCGGGTCATTTTGGAAAGCACTGCACATAGGCTCCATAATAGGAAGTCCGGTTTCATGAGCACGTTCCATAAGGGAATACAGATATGGGAACAGGCGGTAACGGAGTTTGATAGCGGTTCTGATATATTCTGTGCAGTTGCTGTACATCCAAGGTTCTGTAACCGTGTTGTCAATATTCGTGGAATGGATAGAGAAACGAGGCTGGAAAATACCATTCTGGATCCATCTGACTAACAGCTCTGCTTCAGGAGCAGGTCCGTAGAAGCCGCCAATATCGCAGCCCTGGTTTGCAACACCAGATAATCCCATACCAAGGATCGTGGCAATATTGTATTTTAAAGATTCCCAACAGGTTAAGTTATCACCGGCCCAGGTCTGAGCATAGCGCTGGATGCCTGCATGACCGGAACGGCATACAACGTAAGGGCGGGTATTGTCAAAGGTTTCATGTATCGCTTCATTGGTGATGTGGCACATAATATTGGACATAACAGACTTTAACTGGCCAATGGTTCCACCTTTTCCTTCAAAAGAGCAACGGCAGTCTTTATCAACCATGCTGTCATATTCGCAGTTGTCATTCCATATGGAACTTGTACCATAATCCAGGACATTCTCTTTTAACATTTCCTTCCAGTTATTGCGGGTTTCCTGGCTGGTAAAGTCTACAAACATGCCTTTTCCGCCCCACCAGGTGCCGATACCAGGTTCTTCTGTTTCACTGGCTTTTACAAACATGCCTTTTGCTTTCATTTCATCCAGTTTTGGATGGATCAGAAGAATTCCCGGCTTTACATTTGGTGATACACAGATGCCACGTTTTTTCATCTGGGCAAAAAAGTCTTTTGGATCTTTGAAGCGTTTTTTATTCCATGTAAATACGCAGCGTTTGATGCCCTGTTCTGTTTCAATGGCACAGTAACCGGAAGAAAGCTGGAAACCATCCACAGGAATTCCCTCTTCTTTGGTAGTGTCGATGAACTCTGCAATAGCATCATCGCAGTCAGCATCCAGTTCTGGATAATACATGGAGGAGCCAAGATATCCTAAAGCGTATTTAGGAAGCATGGCTGACTTTCCGGTAAGATCGGTATAGCGTTCTACAACCTGGCGGACTGAAGGTCCTGAGATCAGGAAAAGGTCAATATCTCCGCCGTTGGTGGAGTAGCTGCTGTAACGGTGCCAGTAATTGCGCTTTTCACGTCCCATGTTAAAGTCACATTCCCAGGTATTGTGATAGAAATATCCGGTTGCTTTTTTGGTAGTCTGATTTAACTTAATATAAAATGGTATGTGCTTATAAAGAGAATCGGTTTCTTTGGGGTCATATCCCATGGAATCACCCGGGCTTAAAACCATGTATTTCTGGGCTTTGTTAAATTCACCGCCTTTTTCTCCAAAACCAAAGAAACAATCATCTGCTTCAATCTGGCTGGTATGGATCCTGTGGTGGTTGCTGTCTTCACGGTAAGCAAGATCTACAATATCAGCATGGATCATGGTTCCTTCTTTATCGTAAACACAGATGCGGAAAGGATCTTTTTCTATAACTACTTTCAGTTCTTTTCCCTGGATCACGGCCTGATCTGTTCCATCTTCCAGAACAGCGTCAGCGGTCTGGATTTTTTTACGGTAGTCCTTTAAAAACGGATCCATTCTGTCTTCCCAGGCAGTTGTAACAAGACTGTAGGATTCTTCTGCAAAATCACCGTCAAATCCGGCTCTGATACGGATGATATAATCGGTGAGGAAGAAAATCCGGATCTCTGTGCAGTTGGTAGCTACAGAAAAGTAATTTTCCTTCTGTTTTACAGTTGTCGCATTCATGCATACTTTCATGAATCTTGGCCTCCTTAAACATAATTAACTTTATGGTTGTTTTGTGATATGATGATTTTCTAAGATATTTATTTGTTGTTTTGCATTGAAATGATAATAAAATAACAAGATAAGAACTAGACAAAAATTGCATATTACAGGTGGAAATTTTACATATCTTGCTATAATGTACGAGAAAAAGGACATTTAACAAAAAGAAAAATTGTTATAAGTACATAAAAATTGTATACAATAAACACAACTTCATTAAAAAATAACCATATAAATAGATATAGGAAAACAATATTGCACAGACAGGAGGATGGAATATGATAGATCAGGCAGGAATCCTGATGGCCCAGGGGAGTGGAATAGCCTGTGAGCGGATTCAGGGAGTAAATGACAATATGTCCCAGTCTCATTATCATGAATATTATGAGATTTATTATCTGGAAGCCGGAGAACGTTTTCATATGGTAGAAGACAAGCTTTATAAAATGGAAGCTGGAGAATTTATAATTTTTCCTCCTTATGTAATGCATCATTCCTATGGAGCGGAGAATATGCCGTTTAAAAGAGTACTGCTGTATTTTTCACAGGAGGAAATATTGTGGCCCTCCATCCTTTCTGAATTAAGAGAGGAAGGCGGCATTTATAAAGTGGGTATAAGGGAACGCCAGGAGATCCACCGGGCAATGGAGCTTATCCTAAAAGAACAGAAGAATCCAGGGGCATATCACGAAGAATATGCCCGCGGGGTATTAAATATGCTGTTATTGTTGATCGCAAGGGAAGAAAGACCGGAAAAAGCGCCTGAAAGAAAAAGCAGGATCGGTGAGGTGATCCGTTATATCCACAGCCATTATCAGGAAGAGATCAGTCTTGAAATGCTGGCACAGATGTTTTATGTCAGCCCATATTATCTGTGCCGCGAATTTAAAAAGAATACCAATAGTACGATCATCCGCTATATTAATGTAACACGTATTATGAATGCACAGCGTAAATTTATGGAAACAAGTAAGAATATTACAGACATAAGTAAAGAAACAGGCTTTTCAAACCTGACTCATTTTAACAGGGTATTTAAATCTGTGACTGGTATGAGCCCTTCTCAGTACCGAAAGCAGTTCAGGGATAATGTAAAATCATAATTTTCCTCATATTTTCTTAAACCTTTTTAGAAATACTTTATGACTGCTTCAAACTTAGGACACAACTTTTCTGTATACTCTTTTACATAAACAAGCAGTCAGAGCTTTTTACATAGAGAAAGACAGATACCCGTTCAGCAGAGTGAGAGGTATCTGTCTATAGAGAAAAATATGTTCGATTGGAATCTTTATGTGCCTGATTTTGTGAGAGGATTTTTTGTCATCTGTGTTCATATTTTTGAGGCGTACGCGGTGCGTACCTTGATAAAATCTGGACGCAGTTGGCGGAAAATCAGCCACAAAGGCAGGTGCATGGAAGACTCCAATCGAACATTACACAGCCGGCGGGGTTGACGAAATGGGCAGCCTTGCCGGCTCAACCTAATCTCCCCTTTTTTATAAATTGCATAACAGATTACATAATGCATCCACATCTTCTTTTGTAGTTGCCCAGCTGGTGGCAAAGCGGATCACCGTATGGGTATCATCATATTTCTCCCAGAAACCAAATTCAACCTGTTTTTCCAGACGGGTCATAAGAGCGTCATCTACAATACAGAATACCTGGTTGGTAGGTGAACCGAAGCAGAGGCTAAAATTCTGCTCTTTTAAAGTCTTTCGTATCTGGTCAGCAGCCTGGATCGCCGGTGCGCCTACTTTTTCATAGAGAGAGTCTGTAAATAAGGTATCAAACTGGATCCCCAGAAGACGACCTTTGGCAAGTAATGCCCCGTGCTGTTTGATGATGGTAAAGAAATGCGGGATCAGACCTGGTTTCGGAATGACCACAGCTTCGCCAAACAGTGCGCCGCATTTTGTTCCACCGATATAGAAAATATCGCATAAACGGGCAATATCGGCCAGTGTCAGCTGGTTTTCGCTGCATGCC
>OJMP01001868.1_pt1 | contig 12737 bp, 8 predicted proteins | sample 1597311 | NCBI WGS metagenome assembly OJMP01 (sample SAMEA2452134, study PRJEB22498) | human gut metagenome | biome: human feces; feature: human gut; material: feces | place: Australia | collected 2012 | reverse complement strand
GATCAAGGTCGAGACTTCTAAGACCGAGCCGATCAAGGTTGAGACCTCAAAGACTGAACCGGCGAAAGTTACTACTTCCAAGACCGAGCCTCTGAAAGTCGAAACTTCCAAGGAGGACACAGCTTACGATGCCCTCTACGAGAAACGTCTGAAACACTACTACAATGATCTGAAATGGCTCTACTGCGAACTGTTCCGCGATCATCCGGAAGTTGCCGGCACATTCTCAAGCCTCACAAAAAAAATGAAAGAGATTTATCGCGAGCGTTCTCTTTCCATGAAGGAAGCTGACAAGACCTGCGTTGCTGATCCTGACTGGTTCCGTAAGACTACTTTCACCGGAATGGCTGTAAATCCTGCTGACTTCGCAGATACTCTTTCCGGGCTATCTAATAAACTGGACTATATCAGTGAATGCAATGCAGACACTCTGTACCTGACAGATCTTTTCCAGGCAACCTCCAACTGCTCTCTTCGCATTATCCCGGAGATCGGAACCTCCGAAGATCTGCATACACTTGCAGCTAACTGTAGGAAAGCAGGTATCCGCCTGGCTCTTGAGATCCCGTTAAGTCTTTCTGTGGATGACCCACAGTCCGGTGCGCCATGCGTGCTCCAGACTCCAGCTTATTTCAATGCAATGCTTCTTCAAATCCTGGAGCTTGCAAATGAAGGTGCTTCTGTATTCAGCCTTGGTGTCCTTCCGATGATGCCGGAAGAAAATCTCTGGAAGCTTCACTCTCTGCTGCGTATGACCCGAATGGTGTGTGAGATTGTATGCCCCGGAATTCTTCTCCTTGGCGAAACAGACCGCCCACCTGCAGAGGCTGCTGCATTCGGCGGAACTTCCGATATGCCGGAACTTCACATTGTAAACAGCACCCAGCTGATGTCCGATCTCTGGCATACCGTTGCCACAAAGGACACTGCCCTTCTCCGCCGGGGAATCGACAGAGCTGCAGACCTTCCGCAGGCACCGGTATTCCAGAATTACCTCCGTAACCGCAACACGGTACGCTGGAATCTGGACTATGATTTCCTGAAAGGAAGCTTTATCACAGAAGGGCCTCACAGAGATTATCTGAATGAATTCCTGGCAGGTATTTTCCCTGATTCCTTTGCCCGGGGTGAAATTTATGTAAATCCGGAAACCGAGGAATCGGAGCTCTGCGGAACAACCGCATCTCTTGCAGGAATCGAGCGTTTTGATTATGAAGGAAATATGGAGGGTGTCAGCCGGGGAATCCGCTATGACGTAGCACTTCATGCATTGCTTCTTTCCCTCCCCGGAATTCCGGTACTTCGAAGCGGTGACGAGGTTGGACAGCTGAATGACTACACCTATAAAGCCGACATTTCCAAAGCAGCTGATCCCCGCTGGCTCCACAATGGACGTTTCAACTGGGCACTTGCCCGGAACAGAGCCGATGCCGAAACGATCCAGGGACGCATTTTCAACAGCCTTGAGCAGCTGGAATCCATCCGTGCCAGCCATCCGGTATTTGCACCTGAAGTTTCTGCACATACACTGGAAACCTGGGAAAAAGCTCTCCTTGCCCTGGTAAGAGAAACCTCTGAAGAAAAGCTGATCTGCATCTACAACTTCAGCGACCAGGATAAGGTAGCCTGGATCAACGAACAGGACGGTACCTACACAGATCTTCTCACAGGAGTTCAGAGAGACGCACAGGCTGTAGAGATCCCGGCCTTCGGATTTATCTGGCTTATGCACACAAAATAATAGCTTTGTCAGGCGGATATCCACAATCTGCATTCTCTACACAGCTCTGCACCGGATAACTGGATAACTGCTTCACAGTTTATTTGCAAAAAAAAGGACACTGCCACTTTCAACGGGCAGTGTCCTTTTTTATTTCTCATATTATTATTTTCTCAGTTTATCAATAAATGCAGCAAATTTCCCCTGTTCCCCACTATCCAGCGAACGGCTGTAAATATTTCTGAGCCAGGCCGTGATCACATCGATCAGGATCGGAGAAAATGTCATCAGAAGGAACACCAGAATGATCATTCCGAATTCCAGCGATCCCAGTGTCAGAAGCTTCTGCAGAACCACCGCCGCACCGAAAAAGATCACCTGCATACTGTAAATGATCACCTTTCGATACTTATTCAGAGGTGCGTAAACTGTCTTAAGTGCCGCCATATAATTCCATCCTGTTACAAGCACACAGGCTGTATTCAGCATAGCATTGGAATGGTATACATTCTGGCATACCAGCATCACACTGAACACACAGCCCGTGATGGTCACAGCAGCCGGAAATGCATTCATAAATACATGACGCAAAAATGTATGGTCGATCTTCTCATAATTATTCTCCTGTGCCAGAAGGAATGTAGGAATACCAACAGCGCAGGCACTGATCAGAGACATCTGGATCGGCTCAAAGGGATAGGAATCCCCGAAGAAGATCGTGATCAGTGACAGCAGCACGGAAAAAATCGTTTTGATCAGAAACATAGATGCCGCAGTACGGATATTATTTACAACCCGGCGTCCCTGATTCACAATTTCCGGCATTGCTGCAAAATTAGAATCCAGCAATACCACATTGGCAATATTCTTGGCAGCATCGCTGCCCTCAGCCATGGCAATACTGCAGTCCGCCTCTTTAAGCGCCAGAACATCATTGACACCATCACCGGTCATGGCAACCGTATGCTTCTGAGCCTGTAAAGACTTCACCATTGCCTGCTTCTGCTGAGGTGTTACACGCCCGAACACACTATATTCTGCAACTGCCTCGTCCATCTGTTCCTGAGTTGTGATCGTTGTCGCATCTATATAATGCTCTGCATTTTTAAGGCCTGCACGTCTGGCAATTGCAGAAACCGTCACCGGATCATCACCGGAGATCACTTTCAGATCAACACCCTGACTTTCGAAATATGCCAGCGTATCCGGTGCCTCTGCACGGATCACATCGGTAATAAGCAAAAGTCCGACAGGTTCCAGTCCCTCCGGAAGCTCCGCTCCCTCACTCACATTTACACTATGGGCAAGAACCAGCACACGAAGACCTTCCTCTGCAAATCTGCCACAATACTCCATCAGCTCCGGGTTCCCTTCCGGAAAAAGAAACTGCGCTGCACCCATCAGATAAGTACCTGTATCTGTAAATGCAGCTCCGCTGTACTTCCTGTCAGAAGAAAACGGGATCACATGATCCAGCTCCATATCCTGAGATACTTTAAATCTCGCCCTGAGTGCATCGGCAGTGGCATTCTGATCCTTCAGCACAGAAAGCAGATTTCCCATGATATGCTCAATCTCTCGGATCTTCTCCGGATCTTCCTGACTATGTTTCTCCGGGTCAGCTTCTGACTTTTCCTGTAATACGAGATTCGCGCTTCCATCCTCCTTTGCGATCGCATCTGTTGCTGAAACTGCAGAAGTCGCAGAACTCTCAGTTCCATCGCTGTCACCTTCGCCGGATTCAGGATCTTTCCCGGATATTTTCTCTGAAATCTCATCATACACCGGCGGATAGCTCTCCACCGCCTCCACACACATGGTACCCTCTGTGATAGTTCCTGTCTTATCCAGGCAGAGCGTATCCACGCGTGCAAGAGTTTCTATACAGTACAACTCCTGCACCAGCGTCTTCTTCTGGGCCAGCTTCAGCGCACCCAGAGTCAGTGCCACACTAGTAAGAAGGACCAGTCCCTCCGGGATCATTCCCAGGACCGCTGCAACCATATTGACAACAGAATCCCGGATATTGTCTCCTACAAAATAATACTGTTTATAAAAAAGCAGCGCACCCATTGGTACGATAATGATACTGATCACCTTCAGAATGGCATTCAGGGAATTTCTAAGCTCTGAATTATGGCGTTTGAATTCCTTTGCCTCGCTGGTGATCCTTGAAGCATAGTTGTCACTTCCCACATGGATGATCTGGCAGCAGGCCTGTCCCGCCGTCACAAAGCTTCCGGAAAAAAGCTCATCTCCCGGATTCTTCGGAAGATTGTCTGCCTCACCGGTAAGCAGGGATTCATTGACCTCAAGGCTTCCCTCCAGGATCTTCGCATCTGCCGGAACCTGTTCTCCGGCCTTCAGGAATATCAGATCATCGACAACCAGCTTCTCTGTAGAAATTTTCCATTTTTTTCCTTCACGCAGAACAACCGTCTTGGATTCTGTCAGGATGGCCAGCTTGTCAATCGTCTTCTTAGCACGGACCTCCTGAATGATCCCGATCACGGTATTAATAAAAATGATTCCTACAAACATGGAGTTTTTGTAGGAACCAACCAGCAGTACGAGAACCAGCAGCACCAGGTTCAGAAAATTGAAGAATGTCAACGTATTCTCCAGAATGATCTGCTTATATGTCCTGGTGTTGGGGTTTTCGTTATTATTTACCTGGCCCTGCGCAATTCTTTCCTGAACTTCTTCGTTCGTAAGTCCTGTCATGCTTCTTACTTACCTATCCTTTCAATGGCTTACGGTTCTGTTCAACTGAAGCTTGCTCATGCCCCGGTTATGATCGTAAATAAAAGGGATCAATACTCCTCTTCTGTATCCTCTTCACCCTCGTGGATATCAGACTTCGGTTTGGAAAGACCCTCGATCTTAATGTGATGTTTCTCTGCATAATCCCAGAGAGCTGCATGAATTGCTTCCTCAGCAAGCAGGGAACAGTGGATCTTTACCGGCGGAAGTCCGTCCAGAGCCTCCATAACGGCCTTGTTGGTTACTTCCATAGCTTCCTCAATGGTCTTGCCCATTACAAGTTCTGTTGCCATGCTGCTTGTTGCAACTGCTGCACCGCATCCAAATGTTTTAAATTTGCAGTCTTTGATAATATGAGTTTCGTCATCGATATCAAGGAATATTCTCATAATATCACCGCATTTTGCATTTCCTACAGTACCCACGCCACTTGCGTTCTCGATCTCACCGACATTACGTGGATGCTGAAAATGATCCATTACTTTTTCACTATACATTATTTTTTCCTCCTGGCAAGTATTTTTATTATTTTTTCTGCTTTTTAATAAAATCTTCATATAATGGAGACATGCTTCTTAAGTTTGCAGTAATATCTTTCAGCTTATCTACTACAAAATCAACATCCTCCATTGTCGTCTCCTCGCTTAAGGTCATACGGAGAGATCCGTGTGCGATCTCATGAGGAAGACCGATAGCTAACAGAACGTGTGACGGATCCAGAGAACCGGATGTACATGCGGAACCGCTGGATGCACAGATTCCGAAATTATCAAGCATCAGAAGAAGTGACTCTCCCTCGATAAACTGGATGCTTACATTTACGTTGTTCGGAAGACGTTTTACTTTATCTCCATTGAGACGTACGTACGGGATCTCTGTGAGGATCCTGCTAATCATATGATCTCTGATCTCGATTTCTTTTGCAGTACGCTCTTTCATGGACTTGTTTGCACGCTCTGCTGCAAGACCGTATCCTACGATACCAGGAACGTTCTCTGTACCTGCACGACGTTTTCTCTCCTGTGCTCCGCCATGTACGAAGGAGCGGATCTTAACGCCCTTACGGATATAGAGGAAACCGATTCCCTTCGGTCCGTTGATCTTATGTCCGCTAGAGCTGAGCATATCAATATTGAACTCATCTACATTGATCGGGATCTGGCCGAATGCCTGAACAGCATCTGTATGGAACAGGATTCCATGCTCATGTGCGATCTGTCCGATTTCTTTCAGCGGCTCAAGAGTACCGATCTCATTGTTTGCAGCCATAACAGAGATCAGGATGGTCTCCGGTGTAATGGCTTTCTGAAGCTCATCCAGGTCAATGAAACCATTCTCATCTACATCCAGGTATGTGACCTTGGCACCACGCTCTTTTTCAAGGTACTCGCAGGTATGAAGGATGGCATGATGCTCGATCTTTGTTGTGATGATATGGTTTCCTTTATTTTTATATGCCTCAAAGGTCGCTTTCAGAGCCCAGTTATCAGACTCGGAACCACCTGCTGTAAAATAGATCTCCTCTTTTTTGGCTCCGATCACATCTGCGATCTGCTGTCTTGCCTTTGCGATGGCAGCCTTGCTGTTTGCCGCAAAATCATAAACGGTTGAAGCATTTCCATAAAACTCTGTAAAATACGGCAGCATAGCCTCCACAACTTCCGGTGCGGTCTTTGTGGTAGCCGCATTGTCCAGATATATCATTTTTCCCATTTTCTTTTCCTCCTGTTCAGGATAATTATTTTTCGTGTATTCTCCGGCTTTCTTCGATCAGCTCACTGAGCATCAGTGTATCCACTGCATCTGTGATGCTGTCGTTGATCCTCTTCCACACTAGTTTAGCTACACAGAGATCGGAACCCTGGCAGCCACCGTCACCTTCTGTTCCCGGACATGTTGCAGCCTCCAGGCCACCCTCCAGGACACGAAGGATATCTCCCACTGAAATCTCTTCTGCCGGTCTTCCAAGGAAGTATCCTCCGGCTGCGCCGCGGACACTCTTCACAAGGCCCGCTTTCTTCAAAAGTGCCATCAGCTGCTCCAGATAGCTGACTGATATATTCTGACGGCCCGCAATACTCTGAAGCGAGACCGCTTCTTTCTCACTGTAAAGACCAAGGTCTATCAAAGCCTTAAGTCCGTATTTTGCTCTTGTTGACAGTTTCATCCGCTCACCTCTTTTTTCAATTCCCAGTGTTTTCCTCGGATTTCATGTTTACTCTATCAGAAACATATGGTTCTGTCAAGACTAACTTCTTCATATACTGACAAAAAAGACTCAAGGTTATCCATGTCAAAAAAAATATTTCTCAAAGGAACCCTGATTCTTGCCTGCACAGGCCTTATCAGCCGTATCGCAGGTTTCTTTTATAGAATATTCCTCTCCCATGCCATTGGTGCAGAAGGTCTTGGTTTGTATCAGCTGGTTCTTCCTCTCCAGGGACTTATGGCCGCTTTATCCTATACAGGGATCCAGTCTGCCCTTTCACGCCTGATCGCGTCCAGACTTGCCCTTCAGGAGAAAAAGGAGGCACGTTTTTCGCTGGTCACAGGAACACTTATGGCTGTCTTTTTTTCTGCTGCATCCGGTTTTCTGCTTTTTCAGCACGCATATTTTTTTGCTTCCGCAATTCTGAAAACACCGCAGACTGCCGGTCTTCTTCGCATAACAGCTGTCAGTATTCCTCTCTGTGCCATTCATTCCTGCATTAACAGCTATTATTATGCCCGGAAAAAAGCCTCTGTTCCGGCAGCCGTGCAGCTTTCGGAGCAGTCTGCCCGGATCGGCACTACCTATATCCTGTATCTGATCTTTCTTTCCGAAGGACGTCCGATCACTGCATTGATCGCAGCGGGTGGTTCCCTTGCCGGAGAGACTGCCGCTTCGCTGGTGTCGCTGCTGGTAGTTTCCTTTCATTTTGGAAATCACCCTGTACAAGAAAAGACTTCCGTCAGGATCTTTCCGCTGATAAAGGACCTTTTCACACTGTCTTTTCCCATTTCCCTGAACAGGATCCTTCTGACACTTCTCGGCAGCATAGAAGCGGTCCTGATCCCACAGATGCTTCTGCGTTCCGGCATGACAGCCTCAGACTCACTGAAGATCTATGGGATCTTTACAGGAATGGCACTGCCCCTGCTCCTGTTTCCTTCCACACTTACGTCTTCCGCCGCTGTGATGCTGATGCCTTCCATCGCACAGCTTGATGCACTGGGAGAGCAGCAGCAGATCCGCCGTGTCACAGATCAGACCTTTTTTCTGTGCATGTTCCTGGGATTTCTATGCGGAAGCGGATTCTTTCTTTTTGGCCCATTCCTCGGAGCATTGCTTTTTCACAGCCAGACTGCCGGAACCTACATACGGTATCTGTCTTTTATCTGTCCTTTTCTTTATACAAACACCATGCTCACCAGCATCCTGCAGGGACTTGGAAAACCGGGGCTCTGTCTGATCCACAGTATTGCCGGCATTCTCATCCGCATTTTCTCCGTTGTTTTTATAATTCCGGCAACAGGGATCCGAGGCTATTTTTACGGAATTTTTCTGGGTGAGTTGCTGCTTACTCTTCTACACGTGAAAGCGCTAAAATTTCCCTATCGACAATCGGCCAATAATCGTTTATAATAAATAATCGAAATGTCTATAGTTATGGAGGAATAAAGTACTATGAGTTTTGAATTCATAAAAAAACTGCCAACTCCTGAGGAAATCCGCAATCAGTATCCGCTCGATGCTGAACTTCAGGCGCTCAAGGAGAAACGCGATGCTGAGATTCGCGACGTTTTCACCGGAAAATCCGATAAATTCCTCGCTATCATCGGACCATGTTCTGCAGATAACGAAGATGCCGTATGCGATTATCTTTTAAGACTTCGCAAAGTTCAGGAAAAGATCGAGGATAAAGTCCTTATCATCCCGCGTGTTTACACAAACAAACCACGTACGACCGGTGAAGGATACAAGGGAATGGTCCATCAGCCGGATCCTGAGAAAAAACCGAACCTTCTTGCCGGGCTGATCGCGATCCGTAAGATGCACATGCGTGCTATCCGCGAAAGTGGCTTCACCTGTGCAGATGAGATGCTTTACCCGGAGAACTACCGTTATCTCTCTGATCTGCTTTCCTACGTTGCTGTAGGCGCACGTTCTGTTGAAGATCAGCAGCACAGACTGACTGTCAGCGGCATGGATGTTCCGGCTGGTATGAAGAACCCTACCAGTGGTGACTACAGCGTTATGCTGAACTCCATTGTTGCAGCACAGGGCGCTCATCGTTTTATTTACAGAAGCTGGGAGGTTGAGACCACCGGCAACCCACTCTCTCACGCAATCCTTCGCGGTGCGGTAAACAAGCATGGGGAAGCGATCCCGAACTACCATTACGAGGATCTTCGTCTTCTCTATGACAAATACCACGCAAAGAACCTTGCCAACCCGGCAGTGATCGTGGATACCAACCACTCCAACTCCAACAAGCATTACGAGCAGCAGGTTCGTATCGCAAGTGAGGTTCTTCACAGCCGTCAGGTAGATTCTGAGCTTCACTCCATGGTAAAGGGTCTCATGATCGAGAGCTATATCGAGCCAGGCAACCAGAAGATCGGTGGAGATCACATCTACGGAAAATCCATCACAGATGCCTGCCTTGGTTGGGATGAGTCTGAGAAGCTGCTTTACACGATTGCTGAAAATTGCTAAGATCTATCTGATCTGCAGTTCAGGAAACGGATATTTGTGATCCTTTTACACTTTATGTTCAAAAAAAGAACCGGCATTCTTCCATTTTGGAAGCTGCCGGTTCTTTTTTGAACGCGTTTTTTATATTATTTCTTACAGATCAATGCCTCGGATGTGCTTTCATATATACGTCTCGCATTTTCGCAACGCCAAAATTCAGATAGACCTGTGTGGTGGAAATATCCGAATGTCCAAGCATTTCCTGCACACTCTTCACGTCCGCTCCATTCTGCAGCATATGTGCGGCAAAAGAATGTCTCAGTGTATGCGGCGTGATATCATGCTGGATCCCGGCTTCCTCTGCATATCCCTTCAGAACCTTCCAGAATCCCTGTCTGCTCATGGATTTTCCTGAACAGTTGGTAAAAAGACTCTCCGTCTCATTTTCTTTCACAAATTTTCCCCGGGCTTCCTTCAGATATTTCTCCATGGCTGTTTTGCATACATTTCCTATCGGGATCACCCGTTCCTTATCCTCATCGTGACAGACTACATAACCAAGCCGCAGATTGAGATCCTCCAGATTCAGCCGCAAAAGTTCACTGACACGCATTCCTGTAGCATACAAAAGCTCCAGCATGGCACTGTCCCGGATTCCCTTCGGTGTATTCAGATCCGGCTGTTTCAAAAGGCGGTCTACCTCATCCACAGTAAGGATCTCCGGCATCCGCTTCTCAACCTTGGGCGGCTTCAGTTCCAGAGACGGATCCCTCTCGATCCTGTTCTCCTGATAAAGATACTGAAACAAGGCACGGATAGATGCTACATTTCTGGAGATCGTTGAGGAAGCGAACTGTCCTCTCTCCATATAGCTGAGATAGCCTTCCAGCTCCAGTTCTCCTACATCTCGGATATCATAGATCCCACGATCTGCAAAATACACTGCCATCTTCTTCAGGTCTCTCTGGTAAGATACTTCTGTATTATGTGACGTCCTTTTTCTATTATGTAAATATGTAATAAATTCCCGTATCTCTATGTCCATTTCTCTGCATCCCGTTTCTCTAAAATCATACTCGTTTATGACTGAATTATACTGTGAATTTTACATAAAATCAAACAGTTTTTCATCGTAAAACCGCACAATTTCAACACTTTCCGGCACAAACCACCAAATATCGCAGATTTTATGGAAACCATCACTAGATATTGTGGAAATTTTCCTCAAAAAAATTTCAGGCCCTTTATAACTTTTTCTACGACCCAGGGATTCAGAAAACTTTCTGAGAGGATTCCTCCTGTATACAGCAGAAAAACTGTGATCCCCTGCCGAAAATAAGCCCCTGTTTTCTGCGGCACAAGTCCGTAATTTTTCCAGATCCCATACGATTGTCTGTATACGATACCTGCAAGATAAAAATACGCCGGAATATAGACCAGATACTGCGGCATCAGAAGTCCGGCGCCGGCCACACCGCCATAAATACCAAATTCCAGAACCGATAATGCCAGGATCATTCCTGTCTCCATTCCCAAAAACAGCATATATGCGACCGTCAAAGGCACTCCGAATATTGTAAATCCGCATAAAAACAACAGAAGAAAAAAACCTCCTCTTCGTCGCAGCACTTCCAAGAAATAAGCTCCGCCGGAAATATCTTTTCCTGCAAAGCTGCGGATCAGATAAAAAGAAGCCAAGGTTTTCTGCTTCCACTCCATTTTCCAGATCAGATTCGGCAACACATTTCCCGCAAAAAATCCGGTCATAAAAAGAAGTTCCGCCGGAAAACGTCCGGCATTTTTCCACTTCCGGTTCTCTGTCTTACTCTCCATTTACTCACCCTGTACCAGTTTACGCCTGTTTTTCCGGTAATATGACCGTTTTTCCACATGACAAAAAAAGGCCGGCCAGCTAAAAAGCTGTCCGGCCTTTGGTATTTCCAGAACTTTCTTCCATTGAAAGCTTATTTTGCGTAGTCAACCGCTCTGCTTTCACGGATCACATTAACTTTGATCTGTCCAGGATACTCAAGCTCTGCCTCGATCTGCTTTGCAATATCTCTTGCAAGGAGAACCATATCTGCATCACTTACATGATCCGGCACGACCATAACACGAATTTCTCTTCCTGCCTGAATAGCAAAAGATTTCTCTACACCCTTGAATTCATTGGTGATATCCTCAAGCTGTTTCAGACGATTGGTATAGGTTTCCAGGGTCTCACGTCTTGCTCCAGGTCTTGCTGCGGAAATTGCATCAGCAGCCTGTACAATACACGCGATCAGAGATTCCGGCTCCACATCACCATGATGAGACGCAACCGTGTTGATAACGATCGGGGACTCCTTGTATTTCTTGCAGAGATCCACACCAATCTGAATATGAGAACCTTCTACCTCATGGTCAATGGATTTACCAATGTCATGAAGAAGTCCGGCACGCTTGGCCATACGCACATCCACACCAACTTCTCCTGCAAGAAGTCCGGAAAGCTGTGCAACCTCAATTGAATGTCTCAGAGCATTCTGTCCATAGCTTGAACGGAATTTCATACGTCCAAGAAGCTTCAGAAGTTCCGGATGGATTCCATGTACCCCTACATCCATGGCAGCATTCTCACCGTCTTCCCGGATCTGTGCTTCCACTTCTTTCTGGGCTTTCTCTACCATCTCTTCAATTCTTGCCGGATGGATACGTCCATCCACGATCAGTTTCTCAAGAGCCACTCTGGCGATCTCTCTCCTGATCGGATCAAATGCGGAGAGTACCACTGCCTCCGGTGTATCATCAATGATCAGATCCACACCGGTAAGTGTCTCAAGTGTACGGATGTTACGGCCTTCACGACCGATGATCCTTCCCTTCATTTCATCACTTGGAAGCTGTACCACAGAAATCGTTGTCTCGGAAACATGATCCACTGCACATTTCTGAATGGCATTGACTACATATTCCCTGGCTTTCTTATTGGCATCTTCCTTGGCTCTGTTCTCAAGCTCTTTATAGAGTCTTGCAACATCCACCTTTACGTCATCTTCTACAGATTTCAGTAATTCTTCTTTTGCCTGTTCGGAGGTAAGACCTGAAACTCGTTCCAGTTCCTGTACTCCTTTTTCCTCAAGTTCATTTACTCGTTTTTCTTTTTCTTGTAACTCGTTAAATTTCGCTGTACATTCCAGCTCACGCTTCTCCACTGCATTGGCTTTTTTGTCAACAGATTCCTCTTTTGACAAAACTCGCTTCTCGTATCTCTGCAGCTCGTTTCTCCGTTCCTTGGTTTCCCTTTCCAGTTCATTTTTAGTTCGCAGAGATTCTTCCTTTACTTCAAGTAAAGTTTCACGTTTCTTGGTCTCTGCTGCTTTCAATGCTTCATCAAGAATATTCCTTGCCTTATCCTCTGCTGTACCTATGATTTCCGCATCCTTGCGTACTTTCTTGTCAACAGCAACCTTGCAAGTAACAGGAACTGCAATAAGTAGCGTGACTACCACAGCGACAATAACACCGATAATTGTGCCTGCCACAGGAGCACCTCCTTATTTAGTTTTCATTGTACAAATACAACAATACAAGTTT
>OJMP01001860.1_pt1 | contig 12788 bp, 19 predicted proteins | sample 1597311 | NCBI WGS metagenome assembly OJMP01 (sample SAMEA2452134, study PRJEB22498) | human gut metagenome | biome: human feces; feature: human gut; material: feces | place: Australia | collected 2012 | reverse complement strand
GTTCTCCTTCGCCGCCTGTTCCGGATCCACCGCCATTGCCGCCTTCACCAGCCCCAGCACCGTCTCCTTCTGCAAAGATCTGCAATCTCATTGGCACTTTACAGTTGCACATAAAAAATCTGTTTTTCATTTCCTATCCTTTCCGCCCAGCCTATCCGTTCTCACGTCCGGGCCATTCGTGTTTTATGGATCATCCTGCTTCTTTTACGTCTGGCAGAAAAAGACATAAAAATAAGACACCTAACCCCATGCCTCAAAGGGAGATATCTGGATCACCGCCTTTCTACGGATAACCGTCTGCCGTTGAACTGTACTGTGTCGCCAATTTGTGCCACTTCATCGCCAATTTTCACCCCCTTCAACTCTGCGTGTCCGTCTTTGTCCCGGTATAATAATTTGATTGTCTTGTAATTGATCCGGCTCGGTGCAAGCCTGTCCGCGTCTTTTGTGACTGTGTAGTGTTCAGTCATCGTGTGTAACCTTAAGTCCGAACTCTGGAAGAAAGTTAATCTCGTAATGATACTTATCTACCTCAGCCCCTGAGATATCTTCAACAACATACATGGTGTAATTATTAAGATATACATAATCTTTCTGATATTTCCCTTCTGCTGTTTCAATAATTACTTCCAGTTCGTTGTCTGAATTATTTTTCAGTGCAAACGTTCCGGTCAGTTCAAGCAAAATAGTATCTGTTCGTGCATTCAGAACGGTAAGTTTTCGCGTTACATTGAAGTTATCAGCTTCCTTGGAGATATTTGTACTTACCTGATCCGCTTCTGTGCATCCAGTCATTGTAAAACAACTCACTGCTATCAGTACCAGCAATGCTGCTATTTTTCTTTTCATCACTTATTCCTCCGTATAGCATGTATTTGTCACTTTCTTGTACACATCTTCGTAAAGTTCCTGCTTATCACCGTTGTATGTATACTCTGCATAGATACCATCACCGCTCACCGTAGTAGATACAAGACATTTGTAATTCTGTAAAGTCTTGCAGCTCCATACTACGAATACGTTAGATAAGTCAATTGGCGGCGTTACCGGTGTATCGGCAAAACCATTCTCGTTGTACCAATCAACCAGTTTCTTTTTACAAACGCTTTCAAAATGTGCCATTCCTGTAATAATCATGTTTTCATCCTCGCTTTCTTAATACAGTGTTGATTTATTTAATTCTTCCACCAGTTCCCTCTCACGTTCTGAAAGTTCATAACAGATGGCATCCTCTGCCTGCTTTCTGGCATTTTCTGCTGCCTGCTTTTCTGCGTTTTGCTTCCTGGCTGCCGCCTGGTCTGACAGCAGAAGCCCTGCCCCGTAAATCTCTTTTTTCATGGCTCTCTGGGCGTCCAGGCTTCGCACAAGCTGGCATTCTTCACGCCTTACCCTGAAATGTACGCCGTAGCGTGCCATTTTCTGCATCATGGCAGCGGTGACGATATGATCCGGATAATCATACTTTGACAATTTCCGTGCATTTTCCTGTTTCAGCTTTTCCACTGTATCATTTACCAGCCGGGTCAGATCCGGTGATGTCTCCGCTACCGTTTCCGGTTCGAAGCTGGTAATAAACGATGTTCTCACAGTTGCCCCGTTTTCGTACACGATCGAACAGTCACACACAATGTGGTTCATTCTGTCCCAGGTAGTCTTGCCGGATAATGCCGTGAGTGACGGGGCAAACAAAAAGAACGGGATGCCCCGTTCCAGATAAAATTCACATATGTTTTTCAGGATGGAAAAAGGTGGGTTGTCCACCACCACACATCCCGGCGGATATTCGTCTTTTTCGTAATCGCCGCCTGGCCAGAATGGGCGAATCACGTTCTCAGGATCAATATTGTAACGTTTGCACACCCAGTCCTTTATGACTTCGTATATCTCCGATGGTGTATAGCAGTCGTCTGTCGTTTTCTTCGGTTTGAATTTCTCGACAAATTCTTCATAGGTTTTACTTTTTATATTTCTCACCTCCCTAAAAATGGGTATAAAAATACCACCGGCCTTTCGGCTGATGGTATCAAATTACATTTGTTGCAGTATCCACAATTTCTGTTCCTTTTTCGAATACTATTTTTATTTAATAAATTCCACTGTTTTTCCAACAAAATCCCCTTGTGCTTCTATTGCGATATGTCGAGGCAGGTCATACACAGGAACAATATTGTAAATCTTTCCTGCTATCCTGTACTTGGTATAGCTATTCATCGGCAAATCATCACTTAATTCAAGGGCTGCATATTTTCCGATGTTCATTTGATTTATAATCTTCCTCATTCCCATCTGCCTCCTTTCTTATATGTTTCTAATTGTTTTTGATACGATTCGAGCTGTTTTTGAGTTAATTCAAGTTCGTTTCTCGGTATCTTATACTTTGCTGCATTATCCAAAAGATATTGCTTTGCATCAATTTCGTTCAAAATAGTTCGCAAAGGTTCTCCTTTATCATCATTCATTTTAGCGAAATTCTGCTCAAAATGATGCGTTTCTTCCAAAACTTCACTGATGCATACATCTTTACGAAAAATAAGTATATCACCCATCGTTGAAGCTGCCGCCCCTACTTTTTTCAGATGCTCCTCTGCTTCTTTCGTTCCACGAATGATAAGAGCTCCTTTTTTCTTAGCCGAAATAGTCAAATTATCAAATGTGGTATCACTGATAAATTTGAGGTTAGCTCTTGGATCATCTGCCTTTCTTGTCATCTCTATTATACCAGAACCAGCCTCTTTTGCAACCGTTTTGCCATCGCTCTTAACATATTTCGCATACCATTCTCTATAGTTCATAGACGCTGGTACAATATAGGTCTTCCCGGTTACCGGATCTCTTGCCCTTCTCTTCATTCCCTCCAACATCTTTTCGCCTATGATAGCGATTGTTGTCGATCTGCACCATGGGTGCATGGGCGGGCAATTCTTTCCCGGATTCTGATCTTTCACAAGGAACACTTTTCCGTCCAGTTCCCGGCAGATCTCCGATGTTCGAAGATCCAGTGTCGCAAGATACTGGTACTTATCAATTCCACATTCCTTGTAGGATTCCATTTCGAGCTGGTTGGACAGGTAACAGCTTTCCGTTCTAATCAGCCTTCTTGCCTTACTGGATCCACCGGCGAATTTTTTCGTCAGCATCTCTGCTGCCTCTCTTTCCGTTCTGCCTGTGATCAGGTTCACGAGTAGGGCTTCTTTTACTTCCTGTGCAAGTGCCCTGGTATTTCTCCAGACTCTCTCGGAGTAATTCATGCCAGACCACTTACTTTTCAATACCTTGTCAACTTGCTTTTGGTCGATATGGGAAAATGAAAATCCCAACCCGGTTCGTTGCTGAACGTCGAAGATTGACTGATTATATGCCTTTTCTGCCAGCTGGATATAATGAGCCGTTGTAATCGCCTGCTCCTGTTTATAGACCTGCTGCATGACAAGATCTATCTGCGTTTGCAGCTCTTGTAACCTCTGTATGCGTGCCTGGTATGCCGGAGCTTCCAATTCTACAAACAGATCTGCAATCTCTTGCTTTTGGCTGCTACTCTGCAACCTCTGACGCAGTTCTTCGATAGAAGTGCGATCCCTCAATGTATTCAAAAGCTGTAATGCTTCTTTTTCCGTCAGATGATGTTTCTCCACATACTTCTTGAAGATATCCTGCATTTCCCTGCTCAGGTACAAGGATGCTTTGGCATAGACTTTGGCTACCTGGTCAGCCGTTTCTTCTGCACTCTGCATATGTTCCCACATCCGCTGTGCTGTCCTTGCTTGCCAGTACTTCTCATTCTTTGTCATTTCCGTTTTCTACATCCTTTTGACCATCCGTATCATCTTCGGGAGAAAATGGCGTATTGGGCTGATTTCCGAACATTTCCTGCTGCCGTTTGACCGCTTCCTGTTCTTCCTCTTCGACTGCTTCCAGTTCACTTTCTACATCATCCACGAATGGCACCTGTGAAAGCAGTGTTTTGCGGCTGACTTTTCCCCACAGGTTAGAAACAATCTGTGAGATTTCCAGCAGATTTTTCGGCATCGCACGTGTGAATACCGGTACAATTCCAGCTGTATCAATGTGGATCCCCGAACGTGTATTCAGGAAGTTTGTGAAAATCCTTAGCCTCTTTCTCAGTCCCTTCTTATAATACCGGGTTTTAATCTTTGTGATGTTCTCCATGCCAAGCAGTTTGAATTCCATTGCCACACCACTTACATTGCCACCAAAACTTTCATCTGTCATGCACGGAATGTGGGAAAATTTGTGGATATCCTGCTCGATTGCCCTTTTCAGGATCTCCACACCATTTTCATCGAACGTGCGTGTGAGGTATTCTGCTCTTGCATCCGAAGGAAGTTCCAGGAGCTTTTCTTTTCGTAAGTGCTGCATGGCTTTCTCTCCGATGCTCTGGTCTCCATCCTGATCCATTTCCTCGTCAGAAAGCAAAGTGCCGTACAATGCAAGGATTGCGTCCACGAACTGCTCCTTGTCCGTCACACGGTCGCTCATCAGTACATTGTAAGCATCAATCAATGGGATTTGTAACTCATAGTCACCCAACGCCAGCTTATTGTTCTGGTATTCGATCAGCGGCACTTCTCCCTTGAAATGTGCCTCTGGCTGCTCAATCAGTGCCTGTGGTCCTTCAATATCCTGAATGTCCAGCACGTATTTGTAATTCTGTGTCAGTACCGTTGCAACGTATGTAATGTTTGTCTGGTCTGTGGAGTCAATTCTGGCATAATAATAGACACCAAAAAGCTCGTTCTGCTCTATGGTGTCATCGTATACCATGAATGTATTTTCAGGCGGCAGATTCTTGATTGTCAGCTCTGTTCCGCCCTGCTTGGTGTATATATACTCGTATGCCCTGCCATATACAGACAGGTCAAGGCCGTTGTCACCGTCCACTTCATCCGCCCCGGCGTGTTCCAGGGCATCGGTAAGTGCTGCGATATCATCCGGGCTTTTGTAACTGACCGGATTGCCGATGAAATAACTGCTGGCTGTATCTGCGATATCTTTTGCATGATTGCATCCCAGCCTGTTTTCTCGGTCTTCGTCCAGAATCTTATGTCTGCCTTCGTAATAATTTTTCAGACCTTTCAGACGTTCATAATTTCTTCTATGTTTCATGATCAGATGCCTGATCGCCTGCTTGTCCGGATTTGTTTCATCCCACTTATCCGCAGGCATTGTAAAAACATGCATATCTTCTCACCGTCCTCTCTTAATGGAATCCCGCTTTTCGCTTGCTCCGGATGATTGCTGTTTGGTTGTTCAAAATTGTATACACAAAATAGCGTAATGCATCCATTGCGTGATCATGTTCTTTTACCGGTCTGTCTTCTCCATGTGCTGCTGCCGCTTCATCCCAGATATACGAGCCAAATTCCTGAATGGTATTCACACAAGAGTCTGCAAATATGATTGCTTCCTGATTCAGCTTCGTTCCTACAACACGAATGCCATCTTCTACGTTGTTCTTCGCTTTGACCACTTTGTATCCTCGTTTTCTCAGCTCTGCAATGAATGATGCTGCAGATGGATCCACGATAATTCCCTTGATTTTCGTTCCTTCCAACCAGCTTTCCAGATCATCTGCATACTCACTGTCTGTTTTCTGCTTCCCCTCTGTTCTGCCGGAATAATAATACTCCCGGATGCAGTACCAGACACCGTCCGTGCCCTTGTTCCACAACAAAAATACAGTCGCATTCTGCGTACCGTAATCGCACGATACATAGCGGCCTGACGGCAGCAGGCGGTCACAGAACGATAGAATGTTTTTGATATGTTTCGCCTTGTCGAACATATCATAGATGATACCCTCAGCCATGCACCACAATCCGAGAATGTACCGCTGATAGAATACGCCGGAATAATCTGTCTCATATCTGAGTTTGACTTTCTCACTCAAACTCAGATTATCATTCATTGAAAAATGAACGTAAAGGATATTTTTAACCTTGACATTTTTCTTTTTAAGTTCTTCTGCTTTCTGTTTTCCGATATATCCAACAGACCGGTCAATCCAGTTCTGCTTGAACCAATGATAAGGACCATCCGGATTGCAGTTGAACCAGAATTTTGAACCATCTACAGAACATCGTCCGGTTGCCTGATTGACGAAGGACTCCGGCATTAGTGCGACCTCATCGAAGAACACACCGGCCAGGGTAATACCCTGGATCAAGTCCTGAGAACGTTCATCCTTTCCACCAAAAATATAGAAATAATTCTCTACGTCACCTTTCGAGATAATCACAAGATTATCTGCTCGGTGATCCGAAACACGATAACCTCTTGATTTCAACATCAGTTTCAGCCAGAACAGAACGTTTCGCCTGAAAGAACCGATTGTCTTGCCACACATAGCAAAGTTCTGCCCCTGAAAGCTACTCATTGCCCACAGGACAAACGAAAGTGACATACTGACTGTTTTTCCCGAACGGATTGCACCGTCCGCTATAATTCCGTCACAGTCCTTTACGGGCGATTCCTCTGTCCACCAGTTAAGAACCTGCCGCTGTTTCCTGGAAAACGGCTGGAAATGGAAATACTGCTTAGTTTTCTTCATCTGCCCAGTCCTCTGCGGCTGTTCCTTTCAGTGCCTCTAAGAATCCATCATCAGCTGATTCTGTTTCGTCATCTGTCTGAGCTTTCGCCTTGATCAGATCCGTCTGAGCTTTCAGCTGCTCGATTCTCGCTTTCTGCTCTGCTTCATCCAGTTCTGTCCTCTGCCGTTCGTTCCAGCCCTTGAAATTGTTTCTCAGGCTGAACTGTGCACCATTTGCACCATCACGATCAAAAAGACGTTGCTCCGTGTATGCTTCCACCATGGTCTTCGCACGCGTTATCGTGTCAACGAATTCTTTCTTAGCCTGGTAATTAAGCAATGCCATCCTGCTCGTAAAACCCAGTGCAAGAGCCAATCCTGTCACGGTAGGCGGCCTGCTGTTTATGGTTATCGGATGACCGAATTTGTCCATTACCGGTTCTCCGCTGCCATCTCTTAGTATTTCACCTTCACATCCTTTGAAATATGCGTCGATTTTTTCTTCAATTTCTTCCTTGCATTTATATTTTGGTGGCCGTCCGACCGCCTTCTTTGTAGCCATTATGCCACCTCCTTGTCATTACTTTCGTTTCATTACCCGGTTCATAACTCGGTTTTTCCGTGCTGTTCTTCTGTATGCACTGTTATCTTTCAATCCTATACCAAGCTCATAATCCGGTCTGCTGTCTCTTTCCTTCTGATAAGCTTTTTCGGCTTTTTTATACTCTGCATTTGAAACAGCTTTTGTTGTAGCTCCGTTGGATTCTACTCTTTGCCGGAACTCTTTTGCAGACATATTCAGAGGCGTTGGCTCTGGCGTTCCGCTGATTCCCCTCTGGTAGTAATTCTGCCCGTCTTTGCTCGTGAAATAGTATCTGGTTGTTTCACCGTTATGCGTTACATCAAGCCCAGTTGTTTTCAGTCCGCTGCCAGAACCTCCACCCAAATTGCTGTTGCTCCCACGTCCTCCCATATATCCTCCTTTTTCATCATTTCGAGAATATCGTTTTTTGATGTGTCGCTTTTTTCCATTCATTAAGCATTTCATGATAATTTTTTTCAGCATTTTTCAAACTTTTACTACTCTTTTCATTCAACTTATAAATTGCAGTAACATTTCCATCTCTATAATGTACAACTTCAATCCTCTGTTTGATTGCTGTTGCCGGTCTCGTAACCTGAATCGGATTCCATTCATTATAAAAACGTACAGATAATTTATCAGAACCAGATTCAACAACTGCTTCCTGAAATTCTACGGCATTTCCATTCGTAAAAAACCCTGTTTTCCCTACTTTAGGTGAAAGTTCTGATAAATTATTAAACACCGTATCAGCATTGTTTTTTTTAAGATTTTCTAAAAACTTTGAAACACTCATCTTTCGTCCTAATGCCATTCCATTCGCGGTACCACTGGCAGCACCTCTACCACCCATTACATTTTGCCTCCTTGAATTTTTCTTGGAATGCCCGAATATGCACAATGTTTCCCATACATTCTTCTGGTACATTTCCGTAGAAAATAACGGTTTCCGGTTCCAGCCTTCTTACCATCTCTTGATATCCCTGTATGAATAATTCCTTTGCTTTCTTGTTCTTCTGTGTTCCAACACTGGATACAGCTACTGTTCCATTTGTAGGTTCTCCGTCGAAGCACCATTCATAGCTATCCGGTGTGCTCCAGCTTATAGTTGGTATTACATCCACTCCGTTTTCCTGTAAATACGCTCCGATCCAGTGTTTTCGGTAATGGTTGTAGATTTGAATGATTTTCGGAAAATCTGTATACATAGAAAAATCCGGTGTCATTACATATCGGAACTGCTGTAAGATCGGCAGGTATCTGTTTGGCTGGTTCCAGAGACGATTGAACTGGTAGTCATCCAGGAAGAAATGTACGCCTTTCCCTGCCTTTTCCTTACATGTTCTGCAATAGTTGAATCCTATGAATTCACATTTTTCAAACTTTGTAGGTTCTAACAGCGGTATTCCATACTCTCCAACGCCCTCATAGATACGATGTTGTAAATTCTCGTAACTCTGCATATTTCTTGCCATTCGTCTCACCTGCCTTTTATTGCACACAAAAAGACACCCAGCATTGCCAGATGTCTTCTTGCGGAAAATGTAGTATTCTTTTTGAGAAAGGATTCTTATATGTCCCCATCAGGGAAATCGGAACAGAAGGACTCGAACCTTCGCCCTTGTCTACTCATGAGACTGCTCTCGCCGCTGAGCTATGTTCCGATGCTGCCAGGCTGTTAAGACCCGGCAGATATACAATATACGGAGGTAAATGAAAAGAACCAATCATGTCAGCATCATTCCCAAACTGAACTGATTACACTATATCACAGGTGGAGTGTGTCATTCTATGTCATCTCAAAATTATCCAACGCAGAACTATGCAATCTGTGTATCTGTTTCCAGCTGTAACTCATTTTTACCGCTACTTCTTCCCACTTAAGCCCCCACAGATACCTCAGTCGCAACACCCTCTGTTCATCCGGGTTCTCCATCCGTCTGATCGCCAGGTCAATCTGTTCACGTGTCCTTGCTTTTTTCAGCCGTTCCCGTTTCAGCCGGCCGATCTGTCTTTCCATAGCTACCACATAATCCGACAGATCGGACTGCTGCCTTCCTTTTGGCATCCCGTCATTTACACTGGATGGGAACATCTTGTCCATCCGGAGCCTCTGGATCTCTTCCAGGATCTCCTGCTCCCTCCGTTCACATTCCCGGTATCTTCGCAGGAACTCCTTTTTCTTGTCGTTTTCCGTCATCTCCACCGGCATCGCCTCCCCTCATGCATTTCCTTGCTACTGTATTGTCTCGTACAGGTTCTTTTTCTTGTTGTACATTACTGCCACAGGCTGGCCACAGTCAACACAGCGTACATCGAATGCCTTTTCTGTCATGTTTGTCCAGTATGCTGCTTTTCTTCCACATTCACAGTTTGTATACAGCCGTACCAGGTCTTTCAGCTCTGTTCGTTCCCCACAATTTTTGCATTCGTGATATTTTATCCCGTGCTTACTGCAATACGTTTTTTCCTTTCCACAGTGCTGGCACTTAATGTGCAGGAAACCACTATAACCATCATTTTCTTTCCCTATCGGCTCGGGTTCTGTGACCTGATCAACGGCATACTTGTTTTCAATGTATTCTTCCAGTTCTTTTATAGCATCCGGGATTTCTTCTGTTTTCCCCTCGTTTTCCGCCTCGTATGCAGGAATTTCCGGGATAACTGCCGCCTCTGTTCCCGGAACGGCCAACTGTCCGGTATATCCGAACAGTTGAATGACAAGCTCCCTGAACAGCTTCTCGCTTTCCTCCGCCCCCATTTTTGCTGTGTATGTATGTTTCTCTGTTTTAATCGTAATCACGTCTCTTCCTCCTGTTTTCGTTCATGTACCCCATCATCGTTCCTGTAATACTCCTTGCCGGTCCGTCTGTCCCTCAGACCGGCAATCTCGAACCCGCTCAGGCCTGCTGCCAGTTCCAGCTGTTCATATACCTGTTTCACATAGTGAGGGATCCGCTGTGAATAGGTCGGCTCATGGAACCGTTTAGCCGCCTCAGCATCCACTGCACGCTCCAGATGGTTATAATGTGCCCGCCGTTTGGCGTTCTTCTCAGCTGCTTTCATCGCACACATCACTCCAATCCTGTGCCTGCGGTTTCTTAAGCAATAATTCTTCCATTTCCGCCTGTGACAGCCAGTAGATACCATAGCGTCCCTCTCGACCAACCTCCACCAGTTTCAGCGTCTCCTGGCTGTATTCCGTTGTACTGTACTCAGTTACCTCCATTGTTGGGATATCCGGGAATTTTCCGCACAAAGCAGCTGTAAGTGCTTCCAACATCTTCTGTTCAATACTTGCATTGTCCTTTTCAGGATCTCTGTATATTCCTGTACACTTTTTCAGCGGCTCCCCGCCGATCTGCTCAAATACCGCCCATACATCTGTAGTGCAAGTTATTCCTCTGGAATAATATTCCAAACGTTCCTCTGGGGATTCGGAATCGTCAAAGAAGCAGAATCCCACAGAGTCCGTCTTATCTCCTCTATCTTTCCAGACGGTATGATTTTTCAGCTTTTCTCCTCTCAAATACTTGCCCAGTTCTTCAATGCTCATAAATCTCACATATCTCATCTTCCCGCTCCTCTCATGAACCTGTCCAGCACCGACATTCTCCAGTCATATTCCATTTTCAACTGATAGCAATCACAACAATATGTTCCTGTTGTTACATCACTGAATTCTTCGCTTCTTGTGCATCTGCATGTTCCATTCTCACTATGGTATCTGCATGTGTTACAGTTCTTGTCATTTCCCATCTTCTTCATCCTCCCTGTATGGTTCTGGCAGCGGCATCCAGGCATTGACGAACAGGTCATTTGCCAGACAGGTATCTTCGTCGAAGCAATCCCCCAGGTACCATGCACCACCTAATTTTCCATCGTCCACGTATCTCCCAACCAATGGAAGAGAAAAATTTTCAAACGACATCAGCACATAATCACCATTTTCCGGCAATCTCTCTGTCACCGGAATCCATCCGGATTCCAAACGTTTTCTTTGATTTCTTAACTGTCTTGCTTTCGCTCGTGCTTCTTTTTCGTCCGTGTACAGATAAGGGGCATCCCAGTCAGCCCATTCATCTGCATACTTGACCTGTTTCGCTGAGACATCCTGGACGATAAATCCGCAGATGTAACAATCCCATTCAGGAAATTCAATCTCAACAATCTCATAGATCTCATCACCTGGTTTACACGGCACAACAAACAATCTGCCCTCTTCCTCTGCGTCTTCGTATGCCCCTAATCTGCTTTCTACCTCCAGATCTGATGCGTTTGCCACGTATTGCATTTCCGCACTTCCATCTACCAAAATCCGCTCATATGCGGTTGTTAATCTCTCCACTGTTCTTCCTCCGTCCCTGCCTTATCTCTTTCATCCTGCCATTTCTGGTCAAGATATTCGCAGAATCCTAATATCTGTCGTTTCACAAAATCCACCGGATACTTCTGGTAGAGCTCCTGTGCTTTATCATATACTTCTTTCCAGTACTGATCCGAGTCTTCCGGGATCCATACGCTTTTCACAAATTCCCAGAACTCCGGCATAAATGCCGCTATATCCGGTATATCTTTCTTCTTTACTCCTGCCATGCCGTCCTCCAGTTACCAAAAATACAAAAACAGGTTGTCGGTTACGTTTTCCATGTATCCCGAAAAGTGGCTTGAATACTGCATTTTTAAGCATTTTCATTGTTAAGTTACAAAATTACAAGAATTTTTGTCCCTATACGTGAGAGGCGAAATATTTTAAAAATTTATTTTTTTATTTTTTTCTCTGTATATAGTTCAATTTTTCCGTGTATCCCCTGTAACTTGTAACCTTTTAGTCAAATGGTATCTCCATCTGCTCGCTTTCTACCGGCACAAACTCCGGTTCTTCCTCAATTCGCAGCCATACACACCGGACAGTGCTTCCGCCGACCTTCTTGTTTTTGGTCATCTGGCCGCCCTGCGTCTGTAACAGACCTTTCCGGTTTGCCCAGGACAGGAACGATTTCTTTGAAAATTCACCCTCTCTGCACAATTCATCAAACGCTGCGTTAAAAATCAGGGCGTATCCTTTCTGGATCATCCCCCACTTCTCGCACTTTGTAGTCGCGTCAAAGCGGTGCTCATTCATGTTTACTTTGTCCAGTATGAACCGATAGCAGCGTTCGTTGTCTGAAAGCTCATTTCGGTCTACAAGCACTTCTTTCGCTTCGTCTACAGAAATATACTCTCCGTCCTTAAAAAGCCGCTCTGTGGCGATTTTATCGGCTGTCAGGACAATTGAAAGTGAGATCGCCTGCTTCTGCATCTTGTCGTCATTCATCAGCTCTGCCTGGAGCTCTTTCTGGATCCGGCAGATCTCTTCCTTTCCCATATCCTTGAGGACATCGATGAAATCCATCCCGGCAAAGCCGTAATTATGTTTGATAGTGTCCATGGTGCCCTGCGGGTCCGGGAAGAAGTGCTCGCCCGCTTCCACTTCCAGTACACGGTTGATAGCCCCGCCCTGGCTGACATAGCTGGTGATCGGCTTCTCTCCGTTCGTCAGGGTGATGCACTCCCATACATTCTCCCGGTTTATCCCAAGCTCCTTGTTGGATCTGGTCTTGCCTTTTCCGGAACACAGGTTGTATATGATCTCCTCAAAGCGTTTTTCTACGGACT
>OJMP01001858.1_pt1 | contig 12807 bp, 10 predicted proteins | sample 1597311 | NCBI WGS metagenome assembly OJMP01 (sample SAMEA2452134, study PRJEB22498) | human gut metagenome | biome: human feces; feature: human gut; material: feces | place: Australia | collected 2012 | reverse complement strand
GCTTGGTCACACTCCGGGAGACGAACCAGATAATAATACCACCCGCCATTGCTCCCAGACATCCTGCAAGGGCATAGAAGCGGTTGGCGATCTTTGCACTCTCCTGAATACTGGAAAGAGGTGTCTGCATAATAAAAGAAATGCCGGTATTCAGTCTTCCGTAGATTTCCAGATATTCCTTGTCCTCCTGTCCGGTTCTCTTGATCACATAATCATCGCCGTTCTCGATCACCCTCTGGTCATTGAAAGGTATGCTGAGTCCAAATACATAACCGATCAGGCGGTTTTTCAGTCTCTCACCGCCGTTGATGGACACATATTTCATATTGGAATTCACATCCATAACGCATACCGTCATGTTGTAGCTTCTGCACACATCATCCAGTTCTCTGGCAAATTCTTCCGTGTCATAGCTGTCGCTCTCCGCTGCCTGCTTGATGGTTCCGTAAGCATCATGAATAACATCCAGTTTGCTCTGCATATAGACTTTTCCCAGAAATAAATAGTTGATCATCAGGCACAGCAGGATCGTACCGATCATCAGGCCGATAAAGATCCAGGCAAACTGTCCCCTGATAGAATGTACTTTTCTCTTTTGTTCTTTATTCCGCTGTTTCATCCATCTTGTACCCCATGCCCCATATGGTCTTTATGAGATTGCCTTCCTCGCCCAGTTTGCTGCGCAGTTTTTTCACATGTGTGTCTATGGTACGGGCATCCCCAAAATAATCATAGTTCCACACATTGTTCAGGATCTTTTCTCTGGACAGGGCAATGCCTTTATTTTCCATAAAATAGGTCAGGAGTTCAAATTCCTTGTAACTTAGATCCACATCTTTTCCATCAATGATCACGCGGTGTGCCGCCTTATCCACGGTAATGCCGCCGCAGGTCAGAGCCTCTTCCTGTCCCAGCTGATTTGTTCTGCGCAGGATTGCTTCCACTCGGGCCACCAGAATCTTGGGACTGAAGGGCTTAGAAATATACTCGTCCACTCCCAGCTGAAATCCCTGCAGTTCGTCTCTCTCATCTCCGCGGGCTGTCAGCATGATGATCGGTACTTTGGAGTTCACCCGGATCTCCCGGCACACCTGCCAGCCGTCCATCTTCGGCATCATCACATCCAGAAGAATCAGCGCAATGTCCTTCTGCTGGAAAAACAGATCCACCGCCTCCTCGCCGTCCCCGGCTTCCAGCACCTGATACCCTTTAATCGAAAGGAAGTCCTTCACCAGCTTCCGCATCCTCGCCTCATCGTCCACGACCAGTATTTTAATCTTATCCATAAAATCTTCACCTCATTTATTTTACTCTGCCGTGTATGACAGAACCTTTTTCCACGCTGTCATATCCTGATTACATTCTCAATCTGTCTGTATTTTAGCAGATTCGGGTGGGAGATTCCATAGGTTCACAAAAGATTCATAGTTTCTACCACATATAGAAAAGAGAGTCCTTTTCCATCCTCCTGGGCTCCCCAATGCAAGCAATTTATATATTCAGTTGCCAAAGACAAATGGAACTTTTTCATCTCACACGCAAAACAGGACTGTCCGACAAAATCCAGTATTTCTCTGCATTTCTCATCCAGCCCTGTTTGCTTTCTATTTCACAGTCTTTCCAGGCTGTTCCATATCTTATATTTTATTCTTCGGTCTTCTCCGCTTCATTGTTCTCGACCACACCAATGGAAAGATCTTCAAGCTGTTTCGGATCAACCTGAGACGGTGCTTCCATCATCAGGCAGGAAGCATCTTTTACCTTCGGGAATGCGATGACGTCGCGGATGCTGTCTGCGCCGACCATCAGCATAACCATACGGTCCATACCGTAAGCCAGACCAGCGTGCGGCGGTACTCCGTATTTGAATGCGTCTAACAGGAAGCCGAACTGCTCCTGTGCTTTCTCCTTCGTGAATCCAAGAACCTCAAACATCTTCTCCTGGATGTCTGCCTGATGGATACGGACAGAACCGCCGCCCATCTCGGTACCGTTCAGGACGATATCGTATGCTTTTGCACGTACCTTGCCCGGATCGGTATCGATCAGCGGAAGATCCTCTTCCATCGGCATGGTAAATGGATGGTGCATAGCTACGTAGCGATCCTCTTCCTCTGAATATTCAAGCAGCGGGAACTCGGTTACCCACAGGAACTTGAAATCATCCTTCTTTAAGAGGTCAAGCTGTCTAGCGATCTCCAGACGTAAGTTTCCAAGTACATCAAATACAACTTTATCCTTGTCAGCTGCGAACAGAAGCAGATCGCCCGGCTTACCGCCCATAGCAGCCACCAGTGCATCCAGCTCTTCCGGCTTCATGAACTTGGAGAAGGAGCACTTGTAGGTACCGTCCTCATGGATTGCCAGATATGCAAGACCTTTTGCACCAAAGCCTTTTGCGTACTCAACCAGCGCATCTATCTTCTTTCTCGGCATAGCGCCCTGTCCTTCTGCGTTGATACCGCGGACAGAGCCGCCATTTTCCAGTGCACTCTTAAATACAACAAACTCGCAGTCTTTTACTACATCCGATACGTTTTTCAGCTCCATGCCGAAACGCAGATCCGGCTTATCTGAACCGAAACGATCCATTGCCTCGCGCCAGGTCATACGCTGGATCGGAAGCTGCAGATCGTAATTGCAGATCTCCTTGAAGAGCTTCTTTAACAGACGCTCATTGACATCCAGAACGTCCTCAACGTCAACGAAGGAAAGCTCCATATCGATCTGGGTAAACTCAGGCTGACGGTCTGCACGAAGGTCCTCATCACGGTAGCAGCGTGCTAACTGGAAGTAACGGTCATAACCGGAAACCATCAGTAACTGCTTAAACAGCTGTGGAGACTGTGGCAGTGCGTAGAAAGAACCTGGATGTACACGGCTTGGTACCAGGTAATCTCTTGCGCCTTCTGGTGTACTCTTGATCAGAGTTGGAGTTTCGATCTCTAAAAATCCTTCTTCTGCCAGGAATGCACGGGTCAGAGTAGCAACGCGGCTGCGCAGCATCAGGTTTCTCTGGATGTCAGGACGGCGAAGATCCAGGAAACGGTATTCCAGACGCAGATCTTCTTTTGTCTTGCTCTTTTCTTCAATTGGGAAAGGAGGAGTCTCAGACTCAGCCAGGATACGTAAGGACTCTGCTCTTACTTCGATGGCACCTGTAGCCAGGTTTTCATTTACAGCGCCGGAACGTGCCTCTACACGGCCTTCTACTGCAATAACGAACTCACTTCTTAATTTCTCAGCTTTCTCAAAGTTTTCGGTTCCGCAGTCGTTTTCCTCGAAAATGATCTGAAGGATACCAGAACGGTCTCTTAAATCAACGAAAATAATTCCGCCTTTGTTTCTGCTCTTCTGAACCCAGCCCATAACGGTTACTTTCTCGCCGATCTGGGCAGAAGTTACTTCTGTACATCTGTGGGACCGCTTCAGTCCTACCATTGATTCTGCCATGATTTTTCTCCTTTATAGCTATTAACTAATAAATTACCCTACTGTATATAAGTACGATTAATGTTTCAGGCTTTCTTTATAGAATTCCTTAAACTCCTGATAGCCTTCTTTTCCAAGCTGTTCCTTCTGGAACTTCTTGTTCTTGTTCATCTGGGCTACCAGTACGCGAACGCCTTTCTTTCTCTCTTCCATTGCTTCACGGATCACAGCTGCTAAAGAAGCGGAGTCAATTCCCTTTTCAAAGAGGAATGCTTTCTTCTCACCAGCACCAGGAACCGTAAATCCATTGTCTAAGAGAATGGTAACGATACGCTCAAAACCAATGGAGAAGCCGCATGCAGGTGTCTCCATACCGGTAAACTTGCCGATCATCTTGTCATATCTTCCGCCGCCTGCTACAGAACCGCCGAAGCCTTCCATGGAAACCTCGAAAATAGTTCCTGTATAGTAGGACATTCCACGTACCAGAGTCGGGTCAAATACAAGGCCAAATTCAGCCTCTGCTACGTCTTTTACAGTCTCCATAATGTGTACCAGTCCCTGGCATACAGATGGATCCATTACATCCTTTAAAGTCTCTCCTAACTTCTTAACACCTTCTGCATCATTGGTAACAGTGCGAAGGATCTCCATATAACGGCTTACGCTTTCAGGAGCGTTTCCATTTTCCAGAAGTTCTTTCTCAACACCCTCAAAACCGATCTTGTCCATCTTGTCCAGAGTGATCAGAACGCTGTCCATAGCTTCTTCTGCAAAACCGCAGTAACGTGCCATGCCAAAAAGGATGCCTCTATCGTTAATTCTTACAGTAAATGCATTGTCCGGGCAGATCTTGCTTAATGCAGTAGTAGTTGCCAGGATCAGCTCGATCTCAGCCAGATTGGTAGGATCGCCTAAAATATCAATATCGCACTGGGTAAACTGACGGAAACGGCCCTTCTGGGGACGGTCTGCTCTCCATACGCTTCCCATCTGTAATGCCTTAAAAGGACTTGGAAGGTTTGCCGCATTATTTGCATAATAACGGGACAGAGGCAGTGTCAGGTCATAACGAAGACCGCTGTCTGCCAGGTCATTTTCTTCCTTTGCTGTCTCTAAATTCAGCTTATCGCCTCTCTTTAAGATCTTAAAGATCAGCTTTTCATTATCACCGCCCTGCTTGCTGGTCAGGTTCTCAATATGCTCCACGCAAGGAGTTTCGATCTGTGAAAAACCAAAGCCCTTGTAGGTCTCACGGATCTGGTTCATAACATATTCGCGGATCTGCATCTCTGCAGGAGTGATATCTTTCATGCCGGTAACCGGCTTCTTTGTTAATGCCATATTTTTCTCCCTGTTTTCTATCTGTTCTCTATCTGTACTATTCCTTTTTTATTGTAATGAACTTTCCCGATTTTGCAAGTCCTTTAGTGAATAATCTTCTCCTTGCGCCCGATCATTTCATCGATCCGGCTGATATATTGCTCTACTTCCTTTACATTCTCGCAGCGTTCCCTTCTGTTTTCAGATGGGAATACTACTTTTGTAGTAGTTCCTGCACCGCAGGCAGCAATGGTCTGCATCTCCTCCATGATCAGGATATTGTAGATACATGCCTTTCCTGGAAGAGAATAACCTACATTTTCAAAGTTGCCTGCCATGTTTTTCTGGCGGTAGAGATAATATGGTTCCATACCCATTCTGCGGGCACAGGCTTCACTTAAAGCAATCATTTCCGGTGTGTTGTTGATCTTTAAGTCCGCATATTCTTCCTTAAACATGTTCAGTCTTGCAGCACGTTTAATAGCAAGAGAATGAACGGTCAGAGAGTCTGGTTTTAAGGCTTCGATCTCTTCTAATGTATGTTTTACATCATCCAGATCTTCCCCCGGAAGTCCCATGATCAGGTCCATATTGATGTTGTCAAAGCCAAGTTCTCTTGCAATGTGGAACTTTTCTTTTACATTTTCTACTGTATGACGGCGGCCGATGAGATCCAGGGTCTTCTGGTTCATGGTCTGTGGGTTAATAGAAATACGGCTGATGCCATGGGAAGCTAAAACCTTTAACTTTTCTTCTGTAATGCTGTCCGGACGTCCTGCTTCTACGGTGAATTCCAGCGCATTCTTTGTATCAAACAGCTGCTCTAATTTACATAAGATAGCGTCAATGTCCTCTGCAGGCAGGGAAGTCGGTGTACCGCCTCCAAAATAAATGGTATCAAGAGGTCTTCCCTTCATCTTTTCCGCTGTATATTCCAGTTCCTTAAATAAGGCTTCCAGATACAATCCGGTACGGCCTTTCCACTTACTGATAGGATAAGAAGTGAAGGAGCAGTACAGGCAGGTAGTCGGGCAGAATGGGATACCTACATATAAGCTGTAACCTCTGTCATAGTCCAACGGCTCTAACAGACGTTTTTCCCTTGCTGCGATCTCAATGCTCAGATTGATCTTCTCATCGCTGGTCATGTAAGTTTCTTTCATGAATTTGCGGATGTCTTCTTCCTTCCATCCATCTTCCAGACGGCTTAATGCGATCTTGGTAGGACGGATCCCTGTAAGAGAACCCCATGGAAGTTCATGGCCAGTACGCTTTACAAGCATCTGGTAGAATAATTTTTTAATAACGTTTTTTGTGGCAGAGTGGTCTGAGAGATCTGCTTTTCCTGTGGAATGGGCAGTCAGAGTCCAGCCTTCCAGTTCTTCCCCATTTTCTAGTTTTTCCCAGATCCCAATAACAGCTTCCCCGTCCTCTAATCTGGTCTGTACATAAAAATCAACGCCCTCTTTTACTTCATGGGCATAAGTCTCACCCGGATAAAAAGACATCAGAAGTTCTCTGATGTCCTGTTCATATGCATTATCCTGTATTAATAATCCGATCATTTTCTTCCTGCTTTCTATCTATCGTACCTCTTTCGTACTTATCTGTAATACGGAATAGGATTGTGCTCCTTTTCATAGCCAATGGTAGTTGGATCCCCATGTCCCGGATAGACCATAGTATCTTCCGGAAGCACAAATAATTTATTTAAAAGGGAATCCGCTATATCACTGCTGCTTCCTGTTGCCAGGTCTGTACGGCCATAGGACTCATAAAACAGCGTATCACCGGAAAGAAGTACCTCTTCTTCCGGAATATAGTAGCTGACGGAACCTGCTGTATGTCCAGGTGTTGCAATGACTTTCCATTTATATCCTAAAAGTTCTAATTCATCCCCGTCATGGACCAGTACATCTGCATGGAAACTGGTCTGTTTTCCAGGCACATGGCAGGACAGATTAATAGAAGTATCTGCCAGCATGGCATCTTCTGTTTCAGAGGCATATACAGGAATGTGGAATGCCCGCTTTACCTCAGGCACTCCGATAATATGATCAAAATGTCCATGTGTTAAAAGCACTGCCACCGGTGTTACACCCAGTTCACTGCATTTATTTAAAATATAGGCTCCATTATCTGCCGGGTCTACCACTACGCCTTCTTTGGTATCGTCGTTGTAGACCAGATAGCAGTTTGTGCTCACCATTCCAAGCACCATGGTCTTTATCCTGAAATTACTCATAGTTCTCCTTCTATATGGCACTGTCTGCCACTGCAGATCCGGCCGGATGCAGCAGTTTCATCAGCCTGTAGTTCTCTGGATATCCAGAACACCGTCGATCTGGCGGATCTTATCGGTAATACGGTTCAGTTCTTCTGTTCCATGGATATCAAAGGTCATAATGATGGTGGCGCGGCCCTGCTTGCTGGTACGCACGTTCATGGAAGTAATATCGATCTGCTTTTCTGTAAATACCTTTGAAATATCTGCAAAAAGGCCGATACGGTTGTTTGCGAAGATCTGGATCTCAGTGGAATACTGCTCTGTACTGGTAGGATTTTCTGCCACCTGCCACTCAGCATCGATCAGCCGTCCTCTTTCATCTTCCGGAAGGTTGATCACATTGATACAGTCTGTACGGTGGATGGAAACGCCTCTTCCTCTGGTAACAAAACCAACGATCTCATCACCAGGTACAGGATTACAACATCTGGAGAAACGAACTGCCAGATCATGAAGTCCCTTGACCACGATACCGCTCTTATTCTTGCGTACAGTTGCTTCGCCGCTTCTTCCATCTGTATCGGCAATGCCGTCCAGAACTTCTGCGTCAGTGATCTCACGTTTCAGCTTCTTCTCCCGCTCTTCCAACATCTTGTTAATGACCTGGCCCTCTTTTAAGCCACCATGTCCAATAGATGCAAGAACAGAATCCCAGTCTTTAAAGGCATAGCGGTTCATTACCTTTTCCATAAATTCCGGTTTGGAAAGGTCCGCCAGATTAATGCCTTTTGCCTTACAATAACGGTCAATGGCATCACGGCCGCGGATGATATTATCCTCTTTCATCTGGGTCTTGAACCACTGATTGATCTTATTTTTTGCCTGTGTACTGCGTACCAGCTTCAGCCAGTCGCGGCTTGGTCCCTTGGAATTCTGGGAGGTAATGATCTCAATACGGTCACCATTCTGGATCTGGTATTCAATAGGAACCAGTTTTCCATTAACTCTGGCGCCTACCATCTTATTTCCTACCGCACTGTGGATGGAATAAGCAAAATCAATAGGAGTAGAGCCGCTTGGAAGAGTCTTTACATCACCGGACGGAGTGAAACAGTAAACACTGTCAGAGAACAGGTCCAGATCACCCTTTACCATGCTTAAAAACTCTTTGGAATCATCTGTATCACGCTGCCACTCCAAAATCTGGCGCAGCCAGCTTAATTTCTCTTCTTCTTTTCCGGCAGCGATCTGTCCGCTTCCGCTCTCTTTGTATTTCCAGTGAGCAGCGATACCATACTCAGCAGTACGGTGCATCTCGTAGGTACGGATCTGGATCTCAAATGGCTGTCCGGTGCTGCCGATCAGAGTTGTATGCAGAGACTGGTACATGTTCTGCTTCGGCATAGCGATATAGTCTTTAAAACGACCAGGAATTGGCTTGTACATTTCATGGATCACACCAAGAGCTGCATAACAGTCTTTTACTGTGTCTACCATGATACGCACAGCAAACAGATCGTAGATCTGATCCAGGGTCTTGTTCTGCTTTAACATCTTCTTATAAATACTGAAGAAATGCTTTACTCTGCCGCCTACGGTGGCTTCAATGCCTGCTTCGTCTAAATGTGCCTTTACTTCATCTACAATGGACTGGACAAAAGCTTCTCTTGCATCTTTGCGCAGATCCACTTTTTCTACCAGGTCATAATAAACTTCCGGCTTTAAAAACTTAAGTGATAAGTCATCTAATTCGATCTTAATCTTGGAAATACCCAGACGGTCTGCAATAGGAGCATAGATCTCCATGGTCTCCCTTGCTTTTTCCTTCTGCTTCTCCGGCTTCCAGTACTGGCCGGTACGCATGTTGTGAAGACGGTCTGCCAGCTTAACGATGATAACGCGGATATCCTTTGCCATTGCAAGGAACATCTTGCGCAGGTTCTCAGCCTGGATCTCCACTTTATCTTTATCCCAGTTTAACTGAGTCAGCTTGGTAACACCGTCTACCAGGAAAGCAACCTCCGGACCAAACTCTTTGGTCAGCTCATCCAGTGTCATGACGGTATCTTCTACTACGTCATGAAGAAGGCCGGCTGCAATGGTCTCCTTGTCCATCTCCAGATCAGCCAGGATAATAGCCACACATAAAGGATGGATGATATAAGGCTCTCCAGACTTTCTCTTCTGATCCTTATGTGCTTCTGCAGCGACCTTGTATGCCTTTTCGATCATGGAAATATCATCGGAAGGATGGTATTTATGGATCGTTTTGACCAGATCCTGATACAACACTTCCGGGCTGGTAAAGTCCGCCGGAGCTTCAAGCTCTATATCCAGTTTTTCTTTTGTTCCCTCTTTTCCCATATATGTGGCCACCTTTTTACAAATAATTAGTTACCATTATAATTTTTTTTAAATAAAAAAGCAAGGTCTGGTATACCTATTACTTTCTTATGAGTTCTGATTACTTACCCTCATAGATAATAGCAGACTCAACATCATAGCCCTTTAAAAGTTCTCTTCCCTTAAGTCCTGCCAGTTCCATTACAAAACAGATCTTCACTACCTTGCCGCCCAGTTCTTCGATCAGCTTGATAATTGCTTCCGTAGTACCACCGGTAGCGATCAGGTCATCAATGATAACAACCTTCTGTCCAGGAGTAATGGAGTCCTTGTGCATCTCAATCTCTGCAGTGCCATATTCCAGTGCATACTTTGCAGAAACAGTCTCGCAAGGCAGTTTTCCTTTTTTGCGGACCGGAACAAAGCCCTTGTGCTCTGCATAGGCAACCGGCACACCAAAGATAAATCCTCTGGACTCAGGACCTACTACTACATCATAATCTACATCCTTTAACATATTGCGGATGCTGTCCACTGCCAGGTGCAGACCGTCTGCATCCTGAAGGATGGTAGTTACGTCCCTGAAAATAATACCAGGTTCCGGAAAATCCGGGATGCTTCTTACATATTCTTCCAGCTTTTTCATATTTATATCCTCGTTTCTTTAAAATTTACTTAAGCGACTCATCTTGCACGGCTATGCCGCACAAGATGCATCGGAATATTACTTCTATTATACTTGCTCTGGCGGACACTGTAAACCCCGGGCAGTACACGCCCCTCAAATCTTTATTCCAATCTTCCCTGAAATATGGTAATATGTCCTTGTTATTTTCAGAACATATCGATATATCGTGAGGTTTTACATATGACTGGCTTAGGTACACTTGTAAATATGGCTGCTATCCTTATAGGAAGCGGTATTGGACTTTTATTAAAAAATGGCATTCCCAAACGGCTGCAGACCACGATTTCCAGCGCAGTAGGGCTCTGTGTGGTCTTTGTTGGTGTTACAGGCGCTATCAAAGGGCTGATGAACGTATCAGGAACTACCTTTGAGACCAAAGATACGTTAGTGGTAGTCATCTGCATGGCGATCGGCGCTGCCATCGGTGAATGTCTGGATCTGGAACAGAGAATGGAAAACCTGGGGGACTGGGTCAAATCCAAGCTTCCAAATGGTTCCTCTTCCTCCAATTTTACAGAAGCCTTTGTAAGCACCTCCCTTGTTTTCTGCATCGGTGCCATGGCCATCGTCGGTTCCATTGAAGACGGTTTAAACCATGATTATACCATGCTCTTTACAAAAGCTGTTATGGACGGTGTGCTTTCCATTGTTTTTGTAGCATCCTTAGGTATCGGCGCTGCATTTTCCATGTTTCCCGTAGGCATCTACCAGGGAAGTATCACTCTTCTTGCAGGTCTGGTAAAACCCTATCTTACAGACCTGATGATCGGACGCCTTTCCTGCATCGGTTCCATCCTTATCTTTGCCCTTGGTTTAAATCTGACCATCGGAACAAAGATCAAGATCGCAAATATGCTTCCGGCTGTATTCCTGCCGGTTATCGTATGCCTGTTGGGATTTTAAAACAGGTTATGGTTGTCATTGTGAATATGATTATGAAAGGACATTATCATGTTAAAAGAAGAAAGACAGACCTGGATCTTAAATAAACTTCATACCTCCGGAAAGGTAGTAGTCAGCCACCTGGCCGGGGAATTAAAGGTTTCCGAAGATACCATACGCCGTGACCTGTTAGACCTGGACCAGAAAGGACAGTTAAAACGGGTATTTGGCGGTGCCATCCCTCTGGAAAAACCAGTCATCAACTTCTTTGACCGGGAAACCGCCGATGTTGCCTTAAAACAGCAGCTTGCCATGCGGGCATTGGAATTTCTGGAGCCGGACCAGCTGGTTGCCATTGACGGCAGCAGCACCAATCTTCAGTTTGCCAAAAATATCCCTGATAATTTAAAGCTTACAGTTCTTACCAACAGCTACAGCATTGCCCATGTATGCTCCTTAAAAGAGCAGATCCGTGTTATTATCCTGGGCGGTGATCTGTTAAAAGACTCCATGACCACAGTAGGGGAAGTAGCCGCTGCCCAGGCTGCTGCCTATCACCCGGATCTGTGCTTCATGGGTGTCTATGCCATCCACCCGGAATACGGCATGACCATTCCCTATCCAGAAGAAGTCAGCATCAAACGTCAGCTGATCCGCTCCTCCAGCCGTGTGATCGCACTGGTAAATCCCATCAAACTGAACACTGTTTCACGATACCAGGTGTGTGGGATCGAGGATTTTACAACTCTCATCACAGATGGAAATGTGCCGCAGGAGATGGCATCACGATATAAAAACAGAGGATTAGATTTCCTGTAAAACAGTTTGAGCCGCCCGGTATGGGCGGCTCTTACTTCTTCCAATCAAAAAAACTGCGTCAAAATGACCGTTCGATTTGCAAATATCAATTGTACACATCTTGAGCGCAGCTGTACGAATGTAGCGGACAAAGTCCGATACAGGCGAACAGGTGCATGCGAAAGCCAGTGTACAATGATACTTGCAAATCGGTTTCAGGTGATTTTGACGCAGTTTTTTCCTCTACTTTATTCACCAAATACTGCCTTATAATCAGCCTGGAACTTGGCAATTCCCTGGTCAGTTAAAGGATGCTTGGTCATCTGCTCTAATACCTTGTATGGAACAGTTGCAATATCAGCGCCAGCCTTTGCGCAGTCGATCACATGGATCGGGTTGCGAACACTTGCTGCAATGATCTCAGTCTCGATGTTGTGCATCTGGAAGATCTCGGTGATATCATAGATCAGGTCAATACCTGGCATGGAGATATCATCCAGACGTCCTAAGAATGGAGATACATAAGCAGCTCCTGCTCTTGCTGCCAAAAGTGCCTGATTGGCACTGAAAATCAATGTAACATTACATTTAATTCCCTCAGAAGCAAGTACCTTTGTTGCTTTCAATCCTTCTACTGTCATTGGGATTTTAACTACCATGTTCTCGTGAAGTTTTGCAATTTCTCTACCTTCTGCAATCATACCCTCTGCATCTACAGTTGTTGCTTTTACCTCACCACTGATTGGACCATCAACGATGGATGCGATTTCTTTCAATACATCTTCCTGACTTCTTCCGCCCTCTTTGGCAATCAGGGATGGATTTGTAGTAACACCACAAATAACCCCCATCTCATTTGCTTTTTTGATGTCCTCAATTTTCGCTGTGTCAACAAAAAATTTCATTGCGTATACCCTCCTAAAAGTAATTTTATATCATATGCCCATTATACATCTTTTGCGCATATAATCTCAACCATTTTTTATTCCTATGGACAACTTTTTTAGATTCCATAGAAATACATACCGGAAAGCGTCAGTTTCTGCACCGAATCCAGTCCGCTTCCATAGTTATACCGGCGAATCGCTTTACCGTCGGACCCCATTTCCAAATA
>OJMP01001841.1_pt1 | contig 12919 bp, 10 predicted proteins | sample 1597311 | NCBI WGS metagenome assembly OJMP01 (sample SAMEA2452134, study PRJEB22498) | human gut metagenome | biome: human feces; feature: human gut; material: feces | place: Australia | collected 2012 | reverse complement strand
AAGAAAAGCAAGGACATACCCACTTTCTATTAAAATTGCATATTGTATTGTTAAATTGCATATGCTATAATGCCAGTAGGCAAAAAGATAATGCTATTCCATAGTGAACAGCAACGAAAAACCCTCGGAGTGCCATCCGAGGGTTTTTCTATTCCTAATTCTTGTGTGGAAAGGTTTGAATCCACAGGCTAGTTACCGGCTATTTGTCGCCATCTAACCATTTGATGATGTAGTGGCAAACTACACCAGCCGCAACAGCGACAATAAAAGATAATGCTAAATCCATGGTGAACACCTCCGTTCTGTACCAGTATAGGAGGCGGTAACATTGCTAGTATATCATATGTTGCTTTGTGGTTCTATAATTTTGTGTCCTATATATAGTTTTTATCTTAATGAAAAATTAAACTTAATTAAGAAGTCTAAATCTACTGTAACCAGGCCGGATATGATAGACTATGAGTTGTGTAAAATACAATTCATGGAGGAAAAAATGAGTAGAATATACAACGCCCTGATCGAACTTGTTGCAGCAGCAGTTTTTATAATTCCGCTTTGGGGTATATATGAGAAGTTTTTCTTTCAGAGCTGGAAACGAACGATGGTTTATATGATCTTTGGATTTTATCTGGCAGTAGTATTAGCATTAGTGGGATTTCCGAATATCACGATGTTGCAAACGGAGTTTACAGTGAATCTGATTCCATTTATTTATATGTTGTCAGATTTTGTTAATGCGTGTTTGAACGTACTCTTGTTCGTTCCGTTTGGTTTCTTTTTACCAATGTTATGGAAAGAGTTCAGAAGTATAAAAAGTGTTGCCCTGGCCGGAATTGTTGCAACGTCTTTTATTGAGATTTCTCAACTTTTTACTGGCAGAGCAACTGATATAGATGATATCATTACAAATAGCATCGGTACTTTGATCGGCTACTTTACTGTGCGTTTTGTAACCGAAAACTTTACAAAGCGAACTTTATCAGATTCAAAAATTAATGATTTTTATTTGATCTGTGGTTCAGTAGGTGTTATTATGTTTTTCTTACAGCCATTTGTCTCAAGATGGTTATGGGGAATACTTTTATGATAAGCCCGGATATCAGTTTCAATAAGGAGTGAGCGAACATGACATTACAGCAATTAACCTATTTAGTTACGGTTGCGGATTGTGGGAATATTACGGAGGCTGCAGAAAAGCTTTTTATTTCACAGCCGTCGCTTAGTGCAGCAATTCATAATCTTGAAAAAGAGATGGGAGTGACTGCATTTACAAGGTCTAACAAAGGCGTTACTGTTACGAGAGAAGGCGAAGAGCTATTGTCCTTTGCAAGGATGCTCTTAGAGCAGGCTGACAATATGAAAGAACATTTTGGAAATGGAGAGAGAAGAACACCGAAGTTTTCTGTGTCTTGTCAGCATTATTCATTTGCGGTAAATGCTTTTGTTGATCTGATCAAAGAATATGATGCAGACCAGTATAGTTTTATTATAAGAGAGACACAGACGGGCGAGATCATTGAAGATGTGGCAAGCGGAAAAAGTGAGATTGGGGTTCTTTATCTTTCGGAACACAATGAAGATGTGATTTTGAAGCTGATAAAGAATAATCAGTTGAAGTTTGAGGAAATGTTTGTTGCAGAACCGCATGTATTTATCTGTAAAGATCATCCACTGGCAGAGAAAGAAATGATTTCTATGGAAGATTTACAGCCATATCCGTATCTTGTCTATGAACAGGGAAATAATAATTCGTTTTATTTTTCAGAAGAATTTATAAGTATGCTTGATTTTCCGAAGAGTATACAGGTGAGAGACAGGGCGACCTTATTTAACCTGGTGATCGGATTAAACGGATTCACAGTAAGCAGTGGTGTGATCGACCAGAAATTAAATGGAAGCAGTATTATAGCGAAGCCATTAGATGTTGATAAAACGATGAGGATTGGTATTATTAAAAAGAAGAATATTATTTTCAGTCGTTATGCATCTTATTATGTAGAGGCGCTGAGAAAGCATTTGTAAAAAATAAAGAGCAGGGATTTCGTCATAATGAAATCCCTGCTCCTTCTTTTACTAGCAGAAGAATTCTTTTGCAGCTCGTACCAGATACTCTGTATCTTTCACACCTGCAGTCTCATAAGGGGAATGCATTGCCAACTGCGGAAGTCCGATGTCAACGGTATTGAGCGCAACCTGAGTGTTGGAAATATTTCCAAGGGTAGAGCCACCGGCCATATCAGAACGGTTTGTAAATGTCTGAACCGGAACATCTGCCCGCTTACATAGGTCGCGGAACATGGCAGCAGATACGGCGTCCGTACAGTACTTCTGGTTTGCATTGAATTTCAACACGATTCCTTCGTTCAGGTAAGGACGGTTTGTCGGATCTGCTTTCTCTGTATAGTTTGGATGAACCGCATGAGCATTATCCGCAGAGATCATAAAACTGTCTGCAAGATGGACACGATAATCTTCTCCATCATATCCAAGTGCTTCGTGAACACGGATCAGTGTGTCAAAAAGGAACGTGGATGCGGCGCCCTGTTTCGTACCGCTTCCAACTTCTTCATTATCCAGAACACAGTGTACAGCCATACATTCTTTTTTCTCACCGGAAAGAAAACCTTGAAGTGATGCAAAGGCACACTGCAGGTCATCAAGTCTGCCGCTGGAAATGAATTCTTCAGAAGCCCCCCAGATGGAACCTTCCTGTCGGTTATAAAGGAATAGATCATGACCGAGAATTTCATCTTTTTCTACCCCGGCAGCTTCAGCAATCTGTTCCATAAAAGTTCCTTTAGGAGAACCGCAGCCATAAAGTGGGAGAAGATCTTTTTGTGCGTTGTAGTTGTAACCGCTATTGATCTCACGGTTCATGTGAATCGCGAGATTCGGGATCATAACAAGATCCCGGTCAATATTGACGAGTTTGCTCGTGAATTGTCCGTTTGTCTTATCTTTTATTATAACGCGTCCGGCAACAGAGAGCGGACGGTCAAACCAGGGTGCACAGAGCATGCCACCATATTTTTCTACATTTAATTTCACATAATGTTTTTCCACTTCGATCTCCGGATTCTCTTTGATCTTAAAGGTCGGAGAATCACTATGACTTGTCAGAATGTGCATCTTGTTAATACCATTTTCCGGAATTGTAAATGCAATCAGGGAAGAGTCATTTCGTGTAACAAAATAGTGTTTGCCGAATTCTATATTCCAACGCTGATTTTCCTTTAGTTCAGTAAAATCAACTGCAAGAAGCTCTGATTTCATCTGTTGAACTGCATGAAATGCTGTGGGACTCTTTTGAAGAAATTTTAATAGTTCTTGAGAAACTGAATTGTTCATAGATATTTCCTTCTTTCAAATTGTTTTAAAAATCTTTTTTGCTGATATATTTACTTTTTAGGATAGGGCAAATCAGAGAGAAATACAAGGCGGAAAAGCATAATAAAAACTTTTTATTTAAGAAGAATTTCACAACATACTGTTTTAAAATGTGCTATAATCTAATTTGGAATGTCAGAGATTCCATTGGAGGAGTACGAATGAAAAAAATATCTTTGAAAATAAAATTAACACTAAAATATACAGGGTGCATATTCGTGGCAACAGGCATTGCGTTGTTTCTTGCTACAGTGATAAGTGGAACAGATGCGCAGTCAGCAAAAGCGATGGCGAAGGTGGTACTTCCAATCGTTTTCATCGCATCTCTTGCAATTGGATACTTTCTGGTAAGAGAGGTTCTGAAACGGACTGCAGATATGGCAGAGTCAGCGGCGGAAATTTGTAGAACAAAAGATTTCTCCAGACAGTTGGAACTGGAAGAATCTGATGCGGAATTGGAGAGACTGCAGCTGACATTGAATGAATTACTTGAGGATGTGCGCGAGGAGGGACATTTTGCAGAAAATGTTGTACAGGAGATGTGGATGCCGGTCAGTGTGATCCTTACACGAAGCGCATGGTGCCTTGGCGACTGGCGACTGTCCCAGCGTCAGCGCTGGCAGATTGAACTGGTGCAGAAGAAGGCACAGATTCTTTCAGATTTTATTCAGGAAGTCTCATTTTTTGCAAAGGCAGATCAGGGATGCCAGCCGGCTTATAAAAAACGCATGAATATCAGTGAACTGACAACAGGAATTATAGAAGGTCAGATCAGCAGACTTCAGGAGGCAGATGAACCGGTGCAGATAGAATATGAGATTGAACCGGAGATTTACGCAGAAGTGGATGAGAACTGTTATCGGAAGATGTTGTTAAATCTGCTGGAGAATTCCATTGATTATAGCCGGGAGATTGGACTGATCAAAGTTGTTGTTGAAAGCAAAGGCAGTGAATTTACCTGTAAGATTGCAGATGCGGGAATTGGAATTTCGGAGACGGATCTGCCGCACGTATGGGATCGGTTTTTCAGAGGAGATCCTTTAGGTGCCGGAGAAGGTCATTTTGGACTGGGACTTTCTGTTGTAAAATGGATTGCTGAAGTACACGATGGATGGGTGGATGCAGAAAGTATCCTGGGATCCGGAAGCTGCTTTACAGTGGGGATGCCGTGTGAACCGAAGCCAGAGGCAGAAGTAGAAGAAGTGTCAGAGGAAGAGAAGACAGTTGATGCGCTGTTAGAAGGAATTAATGGAACAGACGAAACAGAAGAGAAGAAGGATGCAGATCTGACTACAGAAGCAGAAGGAGCAGTTGAGACAGATGCAACTACAGAAGAAGCTGAGACAGATGTAACATCTGAAATAAATGAAACGGCTGAGACAGAAGGAATTACAGAAATAAATACGGCGACTGAAACAGAGGCAGTGACCGAAAACAGAGATAGCTCAGAAGAGTCCGAAGCTTTGGGTGAGACAATCGCGATGCCTGTGATTACAGAGGACACAGAGGAAGAGTCATCAGAGAATTTTGTGCCGGATGCAGAGAAAGATGAAACCGATGTAAAGGGTGAAAATTCGTTTAGGAAAATCAAAATTTGTTTATCAAAAATCAAAAGCTTTCTTGAGGAAGAAGATGACGAAGAAGATGACGAAGAAGATTCAGACGAAGACGAAGAAGCTTTAAATGAATGCGAAGTGATTCCATTTAAAAGCAAAGAGGATTCAGACGAAAAATAAAGAGGAGGACTTCTGACGTGAAAGACGTAGCAACAATGAAGGTGGAATTAAAGAAACTTATTGATACAGCTGCAGGAAGAATTCCGGCAGATCTGGTGATTAAAAATTGTAAGATTGTAAACGTATTTTCAGGAAAGATCCAGGAAGGAGACATTGCATTTTCAGGTAATCAGATTGCAGGTATCGGTGAGTATGAAGGCGTGAAAGTGATTGATGCAGAAGGAAGATATGCAGCGCCAGGATTTATCGACAGCCACATCCATATTGAATCTTCTTATGTAAGTCCTGAAGAGATTGGACGCCTGTTAGTTCCACATGGAGGAACAACAATTATGGCAGACCCACATGAGATCGTAAATGTATGTGGAATCGCTGGTCTGGACTATATGATGAAAGCAGCTGAGAACACAGTGCTTGATGTGAAATATGAGCTGCCGTCCTGTGTACCGGCTACACCATTCGAGCATTCAGGTGCGGTGATCGATGCAGAAGCAATGAAAGAGCCGATCACAAGAGAAGGAATTGCCGGACTTGGTGAATTCATGAATTTCCCGGGCGTGATCAATGCGGCAGACAGTGATCTGGATAAGATCATTGTAGCAAAACAGGAAGGCAAATTTATTGATGGACATGGACCAGGAATCACAGGGAAAGAATTGAATGCATATGCGGCAGCAAGAATCGCAGCTGATCATGAATGTTCTACCGTAGAAGAGATGAGTGATCGATTGGAGAGAGGAATGTACATTTTGCTTCGTCAGGGATCAGCATGCCATAACCTTCGAACATTGCTTAAAGGTGTGACAGCAGAGAACAGCAGAAGATGCCTGCTCTGTTCTGATGACCGTCAGCCGAAGACAATCCTTCACGAAGGACATCTTGATAATCATCTGCGTATCTGTGTAGAGGAAGGTCTTGATCCTGTGATAGCAATTCGTATGGCAACACTTAACGCAGCAGAATGCTTTGACCTGAAAGACAGAGGAGCAATTGCACCGGGATACCGTGGGGATGTTGTTCTTCTGGATGATCTGAAAGATTTCCATGTAAACCGTGTATTTGTAGAAGGTGCTCTGGTGGCAGAAGAAGGAAAATATCTGCCGGAGATCAAAAAATGTGATATTTCTTCCGTTAAGGGAAGTGTGATCGTAAAAGATTTCTCCAAAGAGAAATTTAAAATGAACCTGAAATCAAACAAAGTAAATGTAATCAAGATTCTTCCGGGTGGAGTTGTAACAGCGAAAGATACAGCAGAGATTGAGTTGGATGCAAATGGAGAGTTCGTAAGAAATCCAGAAGTTGATCTTGTAAAAGTAGCTGTTGTTGAGCGTCATCAGGGAACAGGGAATGTAGCTTGTGGATTCCTGAAAGGATACGGAATCAAAGAAGGTGCTGTAGCACTTTCAGTGGCTCACGATTCTCATAACATCATTGTTGTTGGAGTTAATGATGAAGAGATGGAATTTGCCGTGAACAGTCTGATCGAGCAGGAAGGTGGTATTGTTCTTGTGAAGGAAGGAAAAGTGATCGAGAGCATGCCAATGCCGATTGCCGGACTAATGAGTGATCAGAGTGGTGAGTGGGTAGATCAGAAACTGACAGATATTCACGAGAAAGCATATGAAGAACTTGGAATCTGTGGAGATGTGGAGCCGGTAATGACACTGTGCTTTATGTCACTTGCAGTAATTCCGGAGATTAAGCTGACAGATATGGGATTGTTTGATGTGACAACATTTTCATTCATTCCTGTAGAAGTTGAATAATGAAGTTAAAAATCAAAGAAAACACCATTGACGTACTGCATGTATTTTGCTATACTTTAATAGTTAAATAAATACGGCGCAGTAGCCAAGCGGTAAGGCGTGGGTCTGCAACACCCTGATTCACCGGTTCAAATCCGGTCTGCGCCTCTTAGAAAGTCTGGAAATGATTGTTTCCAGACTTTTTTCTTTATGTGAAAATAAGTATTAGATACAACAAAATCCCCCATGAGAAGAAGTAAAGGTTCTGTCTTCCCATGGGGGATTTTGCGTGCAATATTATAGGGCTTATCAGTTAATAAACAAAACTTATGAATTCGCAAGTGCTGTCTGTTTTACATCCGGAATTGCAATCAAAATCGGATAAAGTACAGCAGAAAGGATCAGTCCACCGATTCCCTGGACCAGGTTCGCCGGAACGCTTGCGAATGCGCCGGCTCCGTAGATAAAGTACTCGCACAGGCAGTAACCGCCGGCAACGAGAATGATATCAGCAACACCGCCGAGGATGACTGCTGTGTAACGGCTCTTGGAATTCTTACCTACTTTACGGTAAAGAAGGGCGGAGCAAAGGGATACCAGTCCTTTGATCACAAATGTGATCGGAACATAGACAAAATATCCTCCGAGCAGGTCTGCCATAGCAGATCCGATACCGCCTGCGAGGAATCCCCATGCAGGTCCGAGAACAACACCAGCAAGGATAACAATCGCATCACCCGGGTGAATATATCCGCTTGTTCCGGGAGTAGGAATCTTGATTGACATCGTAGCAACACAGGCAAGCGCTGCGAACAGTGCAGCCATGACAAGTTTCTTTAATGTTACTGTTGACTTAGAATTCATAACAAAAACCTCTTTCCTTTAAGATTTATCATACTATACAACAGAAGTGGACTATAAAAAAGAGCCACTTTTACAAAAATAAACCATACCAGTTTTAAACGAAAAATAAATTTATAAAATCTTAAGAAATGTAGAGAGTATGCTTTAAGATGTTGATGAAATAATAAAAGAGATTTAAATCAGAACTGTTTGTACCTGTATAGATACGTTGCCAGGGAATACAGTTCACAAAAGAAGGAGAACTACAAAAGATGGGATATCATTCGATCATATATATCTTCTTATTTCTTCCGGTCTGTCTGTTCGTCTATCAGCTTGCACCGGAGAAATGGAGAGGAAGAGTCTTGTTGGGATTCAGCTGGATTTTCTTTTATCTGCTAAGTGGGAAATTACTGGTTTATCTTTTAGGAACAACGCTTCTGACCCATTGTATCGGCATCTGGCTGACTGTGATCCGGATGCAGGAAGCGAAGGCTGTAGAAGGTCTGGAACGGAAACAAAAGAAAGCAGTGAAGATGGAATATCAGAAAAAAGGACGAAGAGTTCTTGCACTTGGCATCTTCATTTTACTTGGAATTCTCGGCTATCTGAAATATTTTGATTTCTTTACGGTGAATTTAAGTCATCTGTTTAGACATCCGGTTCTGGAAGGATGGAGACCGGAAAATCTATTAATGCCAATTGGAATTTCATTTTATACATTGCAGGCTATTGGTTATATGACAGATGTGTACTGGAGAACCATACAGGCAGAGACAGAAATCTGGAGAACCGCATTGTTTCTTGGATTCTTCCCACAGATCATGGAAGGACCAATCGCAAGATATTCTGATGTGGCAGACACATTGTATACAGGAAAATCATTGGAATATAGAAATGTGGTCGATGGTTATGTAAGAATCTTCTGGGGACTCTTTAAAAAGATGGTGATAGCTGACCGTATGGCACTGATGGTAAATCAGGTATTTGACCATTATGCAGACTATCATGGTGCAGTGATTCTTGCAGCAGCGATTGGTTACGTGATTCAGCTTTATATGGAATTCTCCGGCTGTATGGACATCATTATAGGAAGTGGAAAGTTGTTTGGTATCTGTCTTCCGGAAAACTTCCGACAGCCGTTCTGTGCGAAGAATCCTTCGGAATTCTGGCGCAGATGGCATATTACACTCGGCGCGTGGTTCAAGGCATATATTTTCTATCCGGTATCGGTATCCGGATTGGTTAAGAAATGGAACCAGTATGGAAGAAAGCATTGCGGAAAACATATTACAAGACTGGTGACTTCTGCAATCGCCCTGTTCCCAGTGTGGGTTGCGAACGGAGTCTGGCATGGTGCGCAGTGGAATTATATTTTTTATGGAATGTATTACTTTGTTCTGATCATGCTTGGGATTGCTGTAGAACCGGTTCGAGACTGCATTTTGGAAACATGTCATATCAATCCAGAGACGAGGGTTTGGAGAACGATTCAGATCGCAAAGACGTGGGTGATCATTGTGGTCGGAGAATTATTTTTCCGTGCAAATGGATTGAAGGCCGGATGGTATATGTTCTGCAATATGATAAAGCATTTTGATGCAGGACAATTAACAGATGGGACACTGTATACACTCGGGCTCGAGCAGGCGGATTATCTGGCGGTGATAGTGGGATGCCTGATCGTCGGAATTGTGGGTTCTATGAAAGAGCGCGGAATCTCTGTACAGAAGAAAATGGGAGAACTGGCTGTACCGGTGCGCTGGGGATTGTATTATGCCTTAGTTATAGGGATTTTGATCTTCGCAGCGTATGGGGATGGATATCAGATTCAGGATCTGATCTATGCTGGTTTCTGAGGTGATAAGAATGAGTAAGATAAAAAGAGGAATTCTCTTTATTGTAATACTAGCAGTATTTTTGGTGACAAGTTCTGTCGGGATGGAATATTATGTGGTGCATCAGCTGAATGGAGAAGTGACCGGAAGAAACCGCCCATTTGCGGCTCTTACAGTTGAGCCGGAAGATACATTGGATCTGCTGGTGGCCGGTGACAGCGAAAGCTATAATTCCGTATCAACAATGCGATTGTGGGACGATAAAGGGATTACAACTTATGACTGTGGACAGGGAGCACAGAGAATTCCAGAGACTTATTACATGCTGAAACATGCATTTAAGAAACAGTCTCCAAAGATTGTGATACTTGAGACAAATACATTGTTCCGTGATATTGGAGCAGTAAAAAGTACACAGGAGATATTAACGCAGACAGGACAGTATTATCTGCCGGTTTTCCGTTATCATAATCTGTGGAAGACAGTAGTAGATGAGCCGGAAATGCATACGAATTACAAGGGGTTTGTGATCAGGGATGAGGTTGATCCATATGAAGGAAAACCGGATTATATGAAGAAAAAGAAAAAATGTGAAACAATGCCTGAGTATGTAAAGGTTTATCTGGAGAAAATTGAAGAACTGTGTGAAAAGAATAATGCGCAGTTATTGCTTGTAAGTATGCCATCACCAAAGAACTGGAATCATAAACGGCATGCAGAGATACAGAAATATGCGGATGGAAAAGGAATCACATATCTGGATCTGAATAAGAAGGTGGAAGAATTAGGGCTGAACTGGACAGAAGATACACAGGATAAGGGCGATCATCTGAATGTTTATGGGGCAGAGAAGGTGACTTCGTATCTTGGAAATTATTTAGAAGAGAATTATGAACTGGAAGATCATAGAAATGATCCGATGTATGAAGCATGGAATCAGCTGGCCGAACAGTATAAGCAGAACCTTGCAAGAATAAAAGGAAAAATAGAAGTAGCAAAAGAAACGGGTGTAGGAAAATGATAGCAAAAGAAGAGTTGAATATTTTGTGGAGCCTGGAGCAGACAGCGGAAAAGTATGAAGACAGGGTTGCTGTTTCGGATGTAAATCAGGAGCTGACTTGGAAAGGACTTGTGAAGAAAGCTCAGGTGATAGGTGCAGAATTAAGTAAAAAAGTTCAACCGGGAAATCCGATTCCGGTTCTTTTAGAGAAAAGTTCAGAAACACTGGCAGTGATGCTTGGAATCGTTTATGCAGGATGTTTTTATGTTCCGGTGAATCCGATGAACCCGGCGGAACGTCTGCGAAAGATTATGGAGAAGCTGGAGCCGGAAGTGATCATTTCTGATGAGAAGGGAAAAGAGCAGCTGGCAGCAGTCGGAATAGGACTCGAAGAGAAAGTGATCGGGCCGGAGACACTTCTACCGACAACAGGAACGGATTTGTCAGAAGAACAGCGCAGTAAACTTGAACAGATCCAGGGACAATGGAAAGAGACAGATGCTTTGTATGGAATTTTCACTTCTGGGTCTACAGGAACTCCGAAGGCGATTGTGGTAAGTCATGGAGCAGCCAGCCGGTTTATCCGTCATTTTACAGAAATCTTTGAGATTACATCAGAAGATGTGATTGGAAATCAGGCACCATTTGATTTTGACGTGTCTGTAAAAGATATTTATTCCAGCATCATGACAGGGGCACAGCTTGTTTTGATACCGAAAGAATACTTCTCGACACCGCCGAGACTTCTGGATTATCTTTGCGATAAGAAAGTGACCAATCTGACCTGGGCTGTTTCGGCATTAACACTTGTGTCTGCGCTGAAAGGATTGAATTACAGAGTGCCGGGATCAGTGAAAAGAGTTATGTTCAGCGGAGAAGCAATGCCGCCAAAACAGCTGCGTATCTGGCAGGAAAAGCTGCCGGATGCAAAATTTGTAAATTTATATGGACCAACTGAGATTACTTGTAACTGTACCTATTTCCCGATTGAGCGACAGTATGAGGACAGTGAGAAAATACCGGCCGGTAAGGCATTCCCGGGAAGAAGAGTAATCCTTGTAGACGAGGAAGGCAAACAGGTGACAGAACCTGGTGTACAGGGGGAAATCTGCTCGGCAGGAGAATCTCTGGCGAATGGCTATTATAAAGAACCTGAGCAGACAGCGGAGAAGTTTGTGCTGTATCCTGTAGATGGAATAGAACAGAGAATGTATCGAACCGGAGATCTTGGAAGTTATGACGAAGAAGGAAATATCGTATTTGCAGGAAGAAAAGATTTCCAGATCAAACATATGGGACACCGGATTGAGCTGGAGGAAATTGAGCGTTCTATGACAGCACTTGATGGAGTGGAGAAGAGCTGCTGTGTCTTTGATATGGAGAAAAATCGTATTATGGGATTTTATCTTGGAGAGAAAGAAGCCGCAGATGTCAGAAAACAGATGAAGGAAAAACTTCCGGTCTATATGGTTCCGACAAAATTGATTCAGGTAGATGAGATGCCGTTGAACAAGAATGGCAAGACAGACCGTAATTATTTTAAGAATTACGGAAAGAAATAGAGTGTGATGTCTTAAAATTAATCACAGGAAAAAGAATAAGGGGAAAGGATAAATGTTATGAGAGAAGAACTGCTTCAAGAGGCGTTTAGAAAGTATGGAACGCCCCTTTATGTGTTTGATCTGGATATCTTGAAAGAACAGACAGAGCGTATTCGTGCAGGCTTTGGTCCGGGGATCAGCCTTTGTTATGCGATGAAGGCGAATCCATTTCTGACAGGATATATGGCTCAGTGGGCAGACCGCATCGAAGTCTGCTCCATGGGAGAATTCCGGATCTGCCGGAGACTGCAGGTACCATTGGAAAAATTATTTATTTCAGGTGTTATGAAAAAACGGGATGATATCCGGGAGATACTTTCATATTGCGGAAATAAATGTGCATATACAGTGGAATCTCCACTGCATTTCCAATATTTTGCAGAATGGAGCGAGGAACATCCGGAGGATGGTGTGCTCCGGTTATACCCGCGGCTTACGAGTGGAAATCAGTTTGGAATGGACGAAGATACGGTATTAGAAATTCTGAAAAAGGCAAAGGAACTTCCGGGAATCGAGGCAGAAGGAATTCACTATTTCTCAGGAACACAAAAGAAGAATCTGAAGCGCCATCAGAAGGAACTGGCATATCTGGATGAATTTGTGAATGCTCTGGATGCAGCAGGAATGAATGATGCAATTGCAGCAAACCAGGAACAGCTTGATGCGTGGCTTGCAGCGAAATAAAGATGAGTAAGAAACGGCGGGGAAAAGATAACAGATTCCCCACCGTTTTTTAGAAAGTGTGAGTGAATATGAAGAAAAAGAAAAT
>OJMP01001838.1_pt1 | contig 12934 bp, 10 predicted proteins | sample 1597311 | NCBI WGS metagenome assembly OJMP01 (sample SAMEA2452134, study PRJEB22498) | human gut metagenome | biome: human feces; feature: human gut; material: feces | place: Australia | collected 2012 | reverse complement strand
GATTTGGCGGCGCTGTGACTTATAAAGGAGCCAAGCGCGCGGCCAAGGTGCTGGCCATGGTGCCGCACGAACTGGCTGTGCTGGAAACCGACTGCCCCTACATGGCCCCCGAACCGGTGCGGGGCACCCGCAACGACAGCCGTAACATTGTCCATGTGGCCGCGTACATCGGCACGCTCTGGGATATGGACGCCCAGGCCGTGCTGGACCAGACCGCGGCAAACGCCAGGGCTTGCTTTGGCGTGTAACCTTTTTGGTATATTCGGTATGGCAAAAATCTGTGGGGGCGAGCATTGCCCGCCCCTACATGACAACATGCCGCGTATGTATAAACAAATTTTTCAGGAGTGACTTACTATGAAAGCACGCATCCCTAAGCATCGCGAATTTATCATCGATTTCCCGCAGGATATGGACCAGGCCAAGGCTGACGAGGGCTGGAACAAGCTGAACGAGATCGTCGAGGAGTACAAGAAGGCCCACAACGGCCAGAGTGTCTACTCTGCGACCTTCATTGAGGACTGTGAGCCTGCCGTCAAGAAGCTGCAGGAAGAGTACGGCTTCGAGTACACAGTTGAATACGTTCAGTAATTTCTGATATTTAAAATCCTCTCTGTGCATCGGCGCAGGGGGGATTTGCTGTTTCAGGGGGAACCGCTTTTCCCTACGGTGCACTTTCCCGCATGAAGATTGACAACATGCGTGAGGAACACCAGGAGAAGCTGATCAAGGATGCTGAGAAGCTTGCCAGGGAGCAGGAAGAACAGGAGAAGAAGGAAGCTGCTGCGAAAGCCGCCAAAGAGCATAAGAAATACGGATTTATCAGTGTTTCCGTCGGGGAAGGACTCTCCACCCTGTTTAAAGAGCTGAATGTAGATTATATCATCGAGGGCGGTCAGACCATGAACCCAAGTACAGAGGACATGCTCAATGCCATCGCTGAAGTAAATGCAGATACTATTTATATTTTCCCGAACAATAAGAATATTGTTCTTGCTGCAAACCAGGCAAGGGATCTTACTGAGGATAAAGAGATCGTGGTTGTGCCGACTAAGACCATTCCGCAGGGAATTACTGCCATGATCAGTTATGTGCCCGAGAAGAACAGTGCGGAGAATACTGAGGCTATGCTTCAGGCAATCGAACATGTGAAGACCGGACAGATCACGTATGCTGTGCGTGATACAAGGATTGATGATAAGGAGATCCATGAGGGTGATATGATGGGTATCGGTGATCATGGAATCCTGGCTGTTGGCAAGGACCGCATGGAAGTTGCCAAGGAGACAGTTGCCCAGATGGTGGATGATGAGTCTGAGGTGATCAGTATTTATTATGGTGCTGATACTGAGGAGGCTGAAGCTGAGGAGCTGGCAACGGTTCTGGAGGAGGCTTATCCGGAGTGTGATGTGGAACTGAATGCGGGTGGACAGCCGATTTATTATTATGTTATTTCTGTAGAGTAGGATAATAGAGTTTTTGAGAGAGATAAACGAATAGTTCATGTGATGAAAACGGGTATAGGCCATTGTTGAGGGTGGGTATATCCGTTTTCGTATTAAAAAGGGACGGCAGGAAAATTATTTGTTTTTGTGTGCGGTTTCGGGAACTAAGATATTCTAAGGTTCCGGAAATCTGCTAAGGGCATGAGCAGCCCTCTCAAACTCGCTCCGTTGCAAACTTCGCTCAGACAGTGAGACTGTCTGCTCATAACGCAGTTTTCCGGAACCTAAGAATATCTAAGATCCCTGCAAATGCACACAAAAACAAATAATTTTCCCGCCTGGCAGCTGGCTGGGCGGATGATATAGTCCGTTTTTACTTGATTATAACCGAATAATTGCTCTGCCGGATAGCCGGATACTTGATTTGGTTAAATTTATATTTGTGATGGATTTTTTAGAAAGGAAAAGGAGATAGATGTCGATATCTTTGAGAACCCTTAAGGGCGTGGGGGAGAAAACGGAAAAGTTATTTGCGAAAATAGGAGTTACGGATATGGAATCTCTTCTGAGTTATTATCCACGTAATTATGATGCGTATGAGGAGCCTGTTGAGATCCGGTCTCTGGAAGAGGGAGCTGTTGTGGCGATTTCTGTGGCGGTTATAACGGGTGTGTATGTGAATCAGGTGCGGAATCTTCAGGTGATCACAACCACTGTGGCAGATCTTACGGGGAAAATTTCTGTTACGTGGTTTAATGCACCGTATCTGCGCTCTGCAGTCAGGAAAGGCAGCAGGTTTGTTCTGCGGGGGCGTGTCGTCAGGAAGCAGGGGAAGCTGCAGATGGAGCACCCTGAGATTTTTACGCCTGCGGCTTATGAGGAGATTCTGCACAGTCTTCAGCCGATTTATGGACTGACTGCGGGGCTTTCTAATAAGACGATCGTGAAGCTGATCCATCAGGTGCTTGATGAGCAGAAGCTTCAGGCAGAGTATCTGGCAGATGAGTATAAGGAGAGGTATCACCTGGCAGACAGGAATTTTGCGATTCCTGCGATTCATTTTCCCAAAAATATGCAGGAGCTGTTAGCTGCAAGGAGAAGGTTGGTGTTTGACGAGTTTCTTCTTTTTATTCTTGCTGTGCAGTCTTTGAAGGAGAAGACGGAGGAAGCACCGAATACGTTTCCCATGCATCCGGTATGGACGACAGAGCAGATTATTGAAAGTCTGCCCTATGATCTGACAAAGGCGCAGTTGAATGTGTGGCATGAGATTGAGAGGGATTTAAGCGGCCAGGCTCTGATGTCCAGACTGGTTCAGGGAGATGTAGGAAGTGGTAAGACGATCCTTGCGTTTCTTGCAATGATCATGACTGTGGAGAATGGATATCAGGCAGTGCTTATGGCACCTACGGAGGTTCTTGCAAGGCAGCATTTTCAGGCAATGGAGAAATTGCTGCAGGAACAGAATATTGATTTTGGGCATCCGGTTTTGCTGACAGGATCAGATACTGCGAAGGAGAAAAGGGAAAAATATGCGCTGATCGCGTCAAAAGAGGCTAACCTGGTGATAGGAACGCATGCGCTGATTCAGGAAAAAGTGCAGTACAATAATCTTGGACTGGTTATTACAGATGAGCAGCATCGTTTTGGTGTGAAACAGAGGGAAGCACTGACTACTATGGGAAACCCGCCTAATGTGCTGGTGATGAGTGCTACACCGATTCCAAGGACGCTGGCGATCATTATATACGGGGATCTGGATATTTCAGTAATTGATGAACTTCCTGCGCAGAGACTTCCCATTAAAAATTGTGTGGTGGATACTTCTTACAGGCCGAAGGCTTATTCCTTTATGGAGAAGCAGATCCGTCAGGGACGGCAGGTTTATGTGATCTGTCCAATGGTGGAGGAGAGCGAAGGGATGGATGGGGAAAATGTGCTGGATTATACCCTGAAGCTTCGCAATGTTTTTTCGCCGGATATAAAGATTGCTTCTCTTCATGGAAAGATGAAAGCGAAAGAGAAGAATGTGATCATGGAGGCTTTTGCCGCAGGGGAAATTCAGATTCTGGTATCTACTACTGTAGTTGAGGTAGGAGTGAATGTGCCTAATGCTACAGTGATGATGGTGGAGAATGCCGAGCGTTTCGGGCTGGCACAGCTTCATCAGCTTCGCGGGCGTGTCGGTAGAGGGGAATATCAGTCATATTGCATTTTTATGCAGGGAAATGGTGCAAAGGAAATTTCTAAACGTCTGCAGATCCTGAATAAATCCAACGATGGATTTTATATTGCAGGAGAGGATCTGAAGCTTCGCGGTCCTGGTGATCTTTTTGGAATCCGCCAGAGTGGTCTGCTGGAATTTAAACTGGGGGACATCTATCAGGATGCGGATATCCTGAAAGCTGCCAGTGAAACGGCTTCGGAGATTCTGTCTCTTGACGGGGATTTAAGCCTTCCGCAGAATGAGGAACTTCAGAGGAGACTTTTGGCATATATGAAGGAAGATCTGCAGAATCTAGGACTATAGAAAATGACGGATACAGAGTAAAAAATAATACTGTTCATGTTACTGTTCATAAGATGCCTAAATTATAAAAACAGAAAAACATTGCAAAAGCAGAAGATTCGTAGTATTCTATTTTCATAAAAGAATGTTACTGTTTATCATATTTTCGGTAACATAAGAATACCTGTAACTGTACAAAACTGAGCAGTTACGAATACTTATACCTTGTAAGGAGGCTAATCATATGGCAACAAAAGCAACTACAGCAGATCTCAACACATCCACTGCGAAGACAACCGAAGTTAAAGAGGCTCCTGCAAAGACAACTGCTGAAGAAGTAGCTGTAAATAAAGAAGCAAACAAGAAAGAAACTGCTGAAACAGAGACTGTAAAGAAAGAAACAACAGCAAAGAAACCGGCAGCAAGAAGAACAAGAAAGACTGCAGAAAAGAAATCAGCAGAAGCAGAGAAAGAAACCGAGAAGAAAGAAACAGCTAAAGCAGCAGACACTGTAGAAAAGAAACCGGCAGAAACAGAGAAAGAAGCCGAGAAAAAAGAGACAGCTAAAACAACAAAGACTGCTGCAAAACCAACAAAAACAACGAAAAGAACTACAAAGAAGGCCCCTGCTAAGACAGCTGAGAAACCGGCTGAAGAGACCGCTGCCGAGAAGAAGACAACAAGAAGAACCACTAAGAAAGAAGCAACAGCAGAAGTATATATTCAGTTCATGGGCAGAGAAGTATATACAAAAAATATTTTAAGTAATGTCAGAAGAATCTGGACAGACGAACTGGGTAAAAAGGAGAAAGATCTCAAAGATATTAAGATTTATATCAAACCTGAAGAGAACAAAGCATATTATGTAATTAACGGTGATATCACTGGTTCTGTGTGGATCTGACATATAAAAAATAAGAACAATTTTCAAATCTCAGGGCAATCACATAAATCAGTTACTTGAGAATGATCAGAATAATAAGTAATGAAGTAATCACAGACAGGTTTAATGACCTGTCAGGTTAAGACATTGAGAAACTCAGATGATAACATAAATTCATCTGAGTTTTTTGTGCTTTCGGTTATAAAAAAATTGAGACATACCTGCTACTTGACAAAAATTATCAGTTAGTATAAGCTATCTGCATAAGGTTATTGAGAAAAATCGGCTATAGCAATCCTCGTAAATAATGCATTTAAGACAGTTCAGCAGGGTTTCACACTCTGATGGGCTGGATTAAGATGCATTATTTACGAGGATTGCTATAATAACGACGATGATAACCAAATACAAATACAAAAGGTGAGCGACTGAAAATGACATTAAAAGATTTGGAAATCGGAAAAAGTGCTGTGATCACGTCGGTTGGCGGCAAGGGTGCCCTGCGTCAGCATTTCCTGGATATGGGTATGATTCCGGGAGCTGAGGTCACAGTCGTGAAGTTTGCACCCATGGGAGATCCCATGGAATTACAGGTACATGGATATGAACTGACATTAAGACTTGCGGAAGCAGAGCAGATAGAAATAGAACAGATCCCGAAGCGAAGCAGAAGTCACGCCGGAATAGAGGCTGTAAGCGACCTGGCACATCCGGGACTTGGAGAGGATGGAAAGTATCATTCCAGAGAAGATGAACATCCACTGCCTGAGGGAACTACACTGACGTACGCATTGGTGGGAAATCAGAACTGTGGAAAAACTACACTGTTTAACCAACTGACAGGTTCCAGTCAACATGTGGGAAACTTTCCAGGAGTAACGGTGGATCGTAAGACCGGTTCGATTAAAGGCCATCCGGATACAGAAATCACAGACCTTCCGGGAATTTATTCCATGTCCCCTTACAGCAGTGAGGAGATTGTCTCCAGAAATTTTGTCCTGGATGAGAAACCAAGTGCGATCATCAACATTGTGGATGCTACCAATATTGAGAGAAACCTGTATCTGACCATGCAGCTTCTGGAGATGGATATTCCTATGGTAGTTGCAATGAACATGATGGATGAAGTGCTGGGAAATCAGGGTTCTATAGATGTAAATAAGATGGAATCGCTGCTTGGAGTACCTGTAATCCCTATTTCCGCAGCAAAGAATGAAGGGGTTGATGAGCTGGTTGACCATGCGTTACATATAGCGAAATATCAGGAACATCCGCTGCGTCAGGATTTCTGTGATAAGAGTGACCATGATGGTGCAGTACACCGCTGTATTCATGCGGTCATGCACCTGATTGAGGATCATGCGGCGCAGGCTGATATTCCTACCCGTTTTGCAGCAACCAAGGCAATCGAGGGAGATCCGCTGATTCTTGAGAAGCTGAAGCTGGACACAAATGAGACGGAGATGCTGGAGCATATCGTACAGCAGATGGAAACAGAGCGTCAGGTTGACAGAAGCGCTGCGATCGCAGATATGCGTTTTGACTTTATTGAGCGTTTGTGTGAACAGACAGTTGTAAAGCCAAAAGAGAGTAAGGAGAGAATCAGAAGTGAGAAAATTGATAAGATTCTTACAGGAAAATATACAGCGATTCCCTGTTTCATCGGAATCATGGTATTGGTATTTTATCTTACCTTTAATGTGATCGGAGCGTGGCTTCAGGGGCTTCTGGAGATTGGAATTGATAAGGTTTCTGCGCTGGTAGAAGCAGCACTGACAGCAGCAAATGTAAACAGTGCCATGCATAGCCTGGTCATTGACGGTATTTTTACAGGTGTGGGAAGTGTACTCAGTTTTCTGCCGATTATCGTAACCCTGTTTTTCTTTCTGTCTCTTATGGAAGACAGCGGATACGTTGCACGTGTTGCTTTTGTGATGGACAAACTTCTGCGTAAGATCGGCCTTTCCGGAAGAAGCATTGTACCAATGCTGATCGGATTCGGATGTACGGTTCCGGCTGTTATGGCCACACGTACACTTACAAGTGAGCGTGACAGAAAGATGACGATTTTGCTGACTCCATTTATGAGCTGTACTGCGAAGCTGCCGATTTATTCTTTCTTTGTAAGTGCTTTTTTCCCGAAGAAGGGCGGATTTATTATGGCAGGTCTTTACCTGCTTGGAATTTTGGTGGGAATCCTGGCGGCATTTTTGTATAACAGAACTCTTTTCAAGGGAGATCCCGTACCGTTTGTCATGGAACTTCCCAATTACCGGCTGCCGGGAGCAAGGAATGTAGGTCAGCTTTTGTGGGAAAAAGCAAAAGATTTCCTGCAGAGAGCGTTTTCTATTATCCTGCTTGCATCAATGATAATCTGGTTCCTGCAGAGCTTTGATCTGCATTTAAATCTTGTAAAAGATTCTGCAGACAGTATTCTGGCAATGGTGGCGGGAGTCCTGGCACCTATATTTAAACCGATCGGATTGGGAGACTGGAGAATCTGTACAGCTCTTATCAGCGGATTTATGGCAAAAGAGAGCGTGGTATCTACTCTGGAAGTACTTTTCAGTGGAAATATTGCCTCTGTACTGACTCCGCTGGCAGCAGCATCCCTGCTGGTATTCAGTTTGCTCTATACACCATGTGTGGCGGCTATCGCTTCGATCAAACGTGAAATGGGCAGCAAATGGGCTGTTGGTGTTGTGGTATGGCAGTGTGTGATTGCCTGGGTGGCTGCGCTGATCGTACATCTGATAGGGATGATCTGATTTTATTAATTCGCTTTTATAGAAAAACCGATGGATTTGACTGTTTTCAGTCATCACCATCGGTTTTTTTCAGTTCCTCAACTGAGAGGCTTTTATCTGATTAGTACTGTCCGCCCTGGGAACCACTGGACATCTGTCTTTCCTGGGCTTCGATCATCTTTTTCATAATAATATCAGAACAACTTTCCCTGAATTTCCAGTTTGATGGGAGGTGCTCTGATTTTCTAGCAGAAAATTATATTACTATTTTTGATATGACAATCTCTTTATGGGTTTCATTATAGTACAGAAACCCTGAAAAAACTATAGAAATCTTATAAAATTGCTATAGTTTTTTTAAAAGAGACAGAAAAGAGACAAGTGGTCTCTTTTGTCTCTTTTTGATTCGGTAGCAATTCCGCAAAATAATGCAATCTGTAATGAATTTTGGCTACGTTACTGAGAACGGAGTGAACAGTAACAATTTTGGCTTGTATGTGCCCACAACTTGTTATCTGATCTGTTAGATGATAAAATTAAAATATAACAGGGAAGTGATATACGAAGGAGGTAGGAATGACAGAGTTTAATTTTGATACTGTTTTTGATGAAACCATGCAGACGCACAATCTGGACACTGTAGTGATTCTGGGACACTTAAATCCGGATGGCGATGCTGCCGGATCGGTGATGAGCCTTGCGCACTATATCCATGTCAATTATCCACAATACAGGGTGTTTCCATACCTTGCAAAAACGCTGGAGCGCGGTCCGAAAAAGATGGTCGTGGAAGATAAGACATTTGTTCCTTTTGAGATGCCGGATATATCCGGAAAACAATATTGTGTCATAGTCTGTGATAATGCAACTCTGGAGCGTATGATCGGATTGGAATATTACCAAAATGCCGCTGCCAGCATTGTTATTGATCATCACGCTTCCAATGAAGGATACGGAGATGTGAACTGGACAAAGGTTTCTGAGGCGTGTGCGGAAAATGTATACCATATGCTTTCTCCCGAACTGCTTCTAAATGCAGCCCAAAAGGAAGCGTATCCCAATGCCGCAGATTATATTTACCTTGGCATCCTGCATGATACCGGAGGACTGGCAAGGGCAAACCAGGGGATTTTTCGGGCTGTAGCTGATCTGATGTCTATGGGAGTTGACCATGGCAGGATTATGAAAACCTTACACAGTGACACCTTGGACATTCTGTACAAAAGAGCCGATATTCTTCATGGAGCAGTACGTGCGATGGATGGCTGGGTTGCTTATGTCATTATGGGACAGAAGGAAATTGCCGAAAAAGATATCACATACGAAGACATCCACTGTATCAGCACCATCCTGCGCGATTGCGACGATATTGAACTTGGTTTTACCATGTATGAGGAAGAAGAAAACGGGTGGAGATGTTCTTTCCGTTCAGACGGGAAATGGATCAATGTTAATGAACTGTTGAAACCTTTTGGCGGTGGAGGACATATCTCCGCAGCAGGATTAAAATATCGGACCGATAATGTAGAAGAATTAAAGAAACAGATTCTGGACAGAGTAGCAGAGATGAAAAATAAACAGTAATCTATAAATGAGCAAATAAAAAACTGCACAAAATTATAAAACCGAAGTGGAATATAAACACTTGTTGGAATTGTTATTGAGGGAAAAGAAGAGGAGAGTCTGTATGGGAAAGATAATCGAAGGTCTCTGGGATTGCCCGTTTTGTAGGAATAAAAGGATTAGAGCCGGTCAAAAAACCTGTCCCGATTGTGGGCATCCGCAGGACGAAAATACAAAATTCTATATGCCGGATGAAATTAAATATGTTTCTGAGGAGGAAGCAGAAAAGATCAGCCGTAATCCGGACTGGCAGTGCAGCTTTTGCGGCAGTCTTAACAGCGACGATCTGAATGTCTGCAAAAACTGTGGTGCCACAAAAGAAGATTCGGAGAGAAACTACTTCGAGATGAGGCAGCAGGAAGAGGAAAAGAAACGAAAGAAAGAAGAGAAAAAAGAATCCTGCCAGAAAAATATCCCCCAAAATACACCAAAGAAAAAGCCACTGCTGAGGCGGGTGCTGCTCATTCTGGGAATCTTCGCAGCAATCATTTTTGGCATGATGTCATGCCTGGCACCGAAGATCAAAAACGTAACGATTGATGACTTGGATTGGGAAAGAACCATTGACATTGAAGAGGTTGTAACTCACAATGAAAGTGACTGGTCGCTGCCCGATGATGCGAGGCTGCAATATACAAAAAGTGAAATTCAATCCTACAAAGACGTTCTCGACCATTACGAGACAGTTACAGAAACCAAAACACGCAGTGTCATAGACCACTACGAAGAGAAGAGTTCTTATGTTGATCTTGGAAATGGATATTTTGAGGAGCAAACGGAAAGCGTTCCGGTATATACTGAGGAAACCTACACCGAAGATGTAGAAAAACCAGTCTACCGGAAGGAGCCTGTGTATGCTACAAAATATTACTATGAAATAGACAAATGGACGGTTGTCGATACTGCAAAAAGTTCCGGCAATGATCAGAACCCTTCCTGGCCGGAACCGAAACTTAAAGACGGACAGAGAACAGGAGCAGAAGAAGAGCATTATTTTGTGACCGCTACATATGAGAAAAAGAAGGGCAAGACCGAAACAGGAAGATATGAAATGGATTTTTCTCAATGGAAAGAACTTAAAAAAGGCGAAAAAATAGAATTAAAAATTGATGCTGCTGGATTCGCAGAGGTTAATCAAAAATAAGATATAGATATACCCGGAGGGATACTTCGAACCTTTATTAAACAAGGAGATTCATAGTTTTGGCGTGAGTATCCTTGTTTAATGCTTTTCTCATGTTATAAGGTAGCCCGCATCATTGCATTTGTGCAATGCCTGCAGGCAGATATTGCTCCGTTTATTATACATACGGAGAATAAAGAGGAGTACGAAGGGCGACTGGACAGCCCGGCACGACTGGAGCAGCTTTTCAGGGTAGAGCATCGGGTTCTGATTGTAGTATTATTTTCTCAAATAATCGGCGATTGCCTTAAATACCGATTCATATCCGGAGTCATGCAGGATATCGTGAGTTCCGGGAAAGCTTCTGATCTCCGTATCCGGGTTGTTTTCTTTGTATGCTTTATATACCTTTCGGACGCCTTTTCCAAAACCGGATACCGGATCTTTTTTTCCATACAGGAATAAAGTTGGAATGGTATTATTCGGATTTTTTAGGTTTCGGCTGGCACATTCCATGCCTTTGGAAAACTCGCAGAAAAAAGCAGGAGACACATCCTGACGAACAAGACTGTCATCAGCGTACTCCCTTCTCTTTTCATTATCCGTCAGGAGCCAGTAATTGGCCGGTCTGCCTTTGAACTTTTTGCCATATGTACCGAACATCAGATCATAGATCTTATCAGAAGCACAGGACATCTTTCCGGTATATTTTTTCCCGATCCAGGTTCTCATTATCCTCATCAGGAAAGCGGACTGCGCACCGGTACCGATCAGGATTTCTTTTTTATAGGGAGTCAGATCAGCGTTTGTCCTTACAATGAAGGAACCCAGAGAAAATCCCAAAAGATAGATAGGCAGGTTTGGGTATTTCCGGACAACATATTCCCTTGCTGATACCATATCTTTAACTGTGTCGTTCCAGTCATTAATGTACAAACAGGATGATCTTGGTGTGGTGCTGTGTCCGTGGCTGATGATGTCATTGCCAAAGACAATGTATCCGCGGCTGGTAAAATACTTTGCAAATTCCACATATCTTCCCATATATTCTGTCATTCCATGGCAGATCTGGATCAGGCCTTTGAGATCGCCCTTATATTCCGGTGCATAGATCTCCAGGTGCATGGTGGTGTCTTTATCGTTTGATGAAATTGCTATACATATTCTTTTCACTATATTTCCTCATTTCTTATTTCTCTGTAATATGCCAGATTTTGCAAAACAGAATAGATGGTGTCAGCGATAACCTTTTCTTCTGGTCGGATTTATTTCGCCGGCAGAACCATCTTCTTGCGTGAAGCATTATATTGCTTTTTTTCAGAAAAGGAAAGTGTTTTTTTGCATACCTGGAAAAAAGTTGTTTAGGATGTTGAGGAGTCTGGTTTTCCGCGGAGAAAAGATATTACAGTTTTGCGCAGACAAGCTCATAAACTGTCTTCAGAAGTTCGTCTCCCCTGCGACATTCTGAAACAAACGAAACGACTGCGTTTTTTTTCGGAAGGATCATAGATATCTGGGAGTATTTTCCATCCGCCCGGAAAGAATTATATTCACCACGCCAGAAAAGATAACCATAGTATCCAACATCAGCTGCCTTTGTACTTTCTTCTATCCATTTCTCAGACAGTATCTGTTTTCCATTCCACTTGCCTTTATTAAGATAAAACAGTCCAAATTTGTGAAGTTCAGAAAGGGTCAGAAATAATCCGCCGGCTCCAAAACTGTTTCCAAGTGGATCAGTCTCCCATGTAGGACGTTTTATTCCAAGTTTGGAAAAAAGTCTGGGTGTAAGGTAAGAAACCAGATCGCAGCCGGAGCGTCTCTGTACAAGAATGCCTGCCAGATAGGGACCAACGTTATTATACACAAAATGCGTACCCGGCTTATACTTAAAGGGAATAGCCAGAGACATTTTTACCCAGTTATCTTCTTCATAGAATGGTCGTTGTTCTCCCATCAGACTACCCTTCTCCTGTCCAAGGCACATGGTAAGAAGATCACGAACAGTTGCTTCTTTCAGGTTCTCATCTATACACTCCGGCAAGTCACCTGAAAATGCTTCTGTTAGTTTTTCATTAAGATCGATCAGCCCTTCCTGAACAGCAAAGCCAACTGCACAGGATGTGAAACTCTTTGTTGCAGAATAAATATTCCTTCTGCATTCCGGTTCGCTGTACCACTCTGCTGCAAGTTCATTATCTTTTGAAATTTTGATTCCAAGAACATTATATTCTTTTGCTTTCTTAACAAAATCTGAAATATCCATAATATTTACACCCTTCTTGTCCTTAAATGTATTTTATTACTTTTATATTAACACAAAAATGGTGGATAAACCAGTTATTGCAGAAGGTGGTATATTACTATATTTCATCTTTAGACAAATTTCAATATTAAATATTGATTTTGTCTTTTTGTTATACCCGAATTTCAGTAAGACATTGCATCTTAATCACTCAATATTCCCTTTTTTATCATAATTAAATCCTTCTGCTGATATTTTCATCAATGCAGTATTGGCAAATTGCTTAAGTTAATGACATTGTGTATGAACCAATGGTATTTAGATAAATAAAGCATATTCCGGAGATTACTTGACATTTA
>OJMP01001826.1_pt1 | contig 13021 bp, 8 predicted proteins | sample 1597311 | NCBI WGS metagenome assembly OJMP01 (sample SAMEA2452134, study PRJEB22498) | human gut metagenome | biome: human feces; feature: human gut; material: feces | place: Australia | collected 2012 | reverse complement strand
TAGATGCTTATCTGGATTCCAGAAAGTTAAACATTGATTGTAAGAAAGCAATCGAGGAAGCAATCGCATTAAATTTTGATGGACTGCATTTAAAGGAAGATGCCGCAACACAAGTGCTGGAACAGTTTGGAGAAGAACGTATGACGTTTGTTATGGCAAATACGCTTCGGGAACTTTCTTATGATGGCAGATTTTCCAGACAGAACAAAGACTGGGCAGAGCATATCGAAATCCCGGAAAATATCAATCAGGGAAAGAATCTGAATCAGGATTATGTGATAGAAAGCCACCCGGCGGTGTTAGATGGATTTATTGATATGGCAAGGGCAGAGATCCGTATGCAGAAGATTGAACAGGCATTGGATGAAGCGGAAGTCACCATTACAGAAGATACCAGAGGATTTGAAGCAGATGGACATGCGGGAACCTGGCATACGGTGGATGAAAGAGAGTATGCAGGGGAGAAGTTCTTCTTCATGGAACATGATGAGTATGGTTCAGATGTGGCAGGGATTATCGTATCGGAACATGGTCAGCTTGTCGCAGAAGATCTCTGGAATGGGTATGATGCAGGAGCATTGGAAGCTATTTCAGAATATCTGCAGGAGAAAGGGATTTCTGTGGAAGGACTTATGCCGGAACTGGAACCGGATGAACTGGCATATAAGATTGACGATAGGTATTTTGCAATCCAGAGAACAGAGGAAGGCTATGATTATACCTTTTATGCTTTGGATTACGATGAGATTGACGGTGGTTCTTATGACAATCCTGATATTTCTATGCAGCAGGCAATGGAAGATATTCTGGAAGATGAAGAAATGTCCCTGGAAAATGCAGTTCCCGTTGACTATGAGGATTTGATGGCAGAAGTGGAAGAAGCAGGCGAACGGCAGATGCAGCTGGCACAGTTATTAAAGAATTGCCCTCCAAGTATTTTTGAGGACTATGACCGGGAAAGAGCAGTGGATACCTGTGAGGGAATTGCAATGCAGTTTACTAAGAGTAAAGGGTATCTGACTGTACAGGCAACAGAAGAAGGTTATTTTTATATTTTTTATGATTCTGATTTGCATGAAATTAATGAAAGTGATTACGATAATCCAGATATATCTATTCAGAAAGCTACTTATGAAATCTTAAAAAGTGAAAGAATGGATGATATGGAATGTGTCAAAGTGGACTATAAAGAATTTGAGGCAATGACCATCCAACATTCAAAGGATTTACTACAGGCAGGTGAGCTTCGTGCGACTTCTGAGATTGGAAGAGATGAAGTAGCATTAAATGGTCTGAGCAGGGCGGAAGTGGAACGGGGTGTCTTGTATCACGCACAGGGTATTCTGGAAGAAATGGGACTGGAAAATGAAGTAGAGCTGCTTGCTGCAAGGGTGCATGGTTCCAGAAGCAGAGAGGAACTTTACAGAGATGATTCTGACCTTGATGTGGTGCTTTCTTATCGTGGCAATATCCGGGAGGACAGTTTCTTCAATGAATTAAATGCTCATGGCATCGCAATGGCAGGTATTAAGGTGGACATCAATCCTATTGCCGAAGAAAGAATCACTCTGGCAGAATATATGAAGGAAGCAGATGCTTACCTTGATCAGCAGGAGATCAAAAAGCTGGCGGTGGATTTAGATAATTTCAGCTATGAATATGACACTTACGAATATAAAGATACCGTTGAGAACAGGGAAGAACAGGTGGAGAAAATCACAGAGGACATTTTGAATCAGAAAACAGGGTGTTTAAAGGACTGGCTGGTTGAAGTATCGGAAGAATCTGATATAGACAGTGATGTGATAACTGCCCGTTCACTGCTTTCCCGTCTGGAAAAAGCAGAAACCCTTTCTATCTTTACCAGACAACCAGAACAGGAACAGCCAGAAGCTACGATTACTTTTTATGTAGCAGAGTGTATGGAGTTCCCGGTCATGGGGGAATACCATAATAATCTCACGCTGGAAGAAGCGATTAAAATTTATGAAAGTATTCCGGCAGAACGAATGCATGGAGGCAAAGGGATTGGCTTTGATCTGCAGGATGGGGATGAAGATTATTCTGGAGAATACGAACTGATGAGCTGGGATAGAGTAGACAGGGAACTGATAGATATGATTCCTCATTATAAGGAAAGTCCATTGGTACAGAAAGCAATTAACGATATGGAAAAGTATCTGAATAAGAAACATGGAAAAGTGCAGGAAGCAGAACAGACTGTGGAAGTGAAACAGGAAGTTCCAGAAGCACCAGTCAAGAAAGGATCTGTATCAGTAGAACCAAACCGGGAACAAAACAAAGAGCCTGCAAAGGGTGGAAAAGGAGAACTGAAAAAATCCGTGCTGCAGTCATTGAAAGAGTTTCAGGCAAGAGCAAAAGCACAGGAGCAGAACAAGGCAACGGAGAAATCCAAGGCACATAAGAAGGGAGAGGTGGAATTATGATGAATCTGGCAATGAACTTTGATACAGACGAATGTTTAGTGACCGCAATGTTTGATAAAGGCAACAGAAATGATACGATGGAAGCCATCGACAATATCATTCCATTTCTGAAAGGGGATGCGGATATGATCGGGCTGGTCTGCAATACTATAAGAAAGCTGTTCTGCATGAGTGATGAAGGATATGAGATTTTTCTTATGGATCTGGAAGATTATAAAGCGGAATTGGAAGAGGAGGACGAGGAATGAGAACAAGTCAGTGTGCAGTATATCAGGTAAAAGAAACACCAGAGTATCGTGATGTTCGTTTCCGTTCTTATGAAAAGCTGAGAAGCGAAGGAAAGAGCGTCAGCATTGAGAACTATCAGCAGGTGTACATTGGAAGAATCCAGCCGGGGGAAACTCCGGCGGATATAAAAATACGCCTGCAGAAACAGCGACCGAAGAACTTCAAAGGTCATTCCATCGGATGTAGCGATGTTCTGGTAATCACGGATGAGGGAAAAACCACAGCTTACTATATTAATAAAGATGGATTCATTATCGTTCCAGAATTTCTCACAATCAAAAGTTCCTCTGATACCAGACTTTCCATTGATACAACAGGATATGAAATCGAAGGAAAGAAAGGAACATGGCTTGCCCAGGATTATATTTTGATGAATGAGAAGAAATGGTTCCTGATGGAACATGAAGAGTATGGAACAAGAGCTGCCTATGTGATTCTCAGTGAGGAAGGTGCCGTAGTCATGAATGACTGTTACAATGGATTTGATGAAGGAGCCAGACATAACATTCAGAATTTTATGCAGCAACAGGTAGCAAAAGAACAGGAACAGCAAAGACAACAGCAGGTGCAATCGCAAATGCAGTCTAATCAGATACAGCAGTCACCAGAACAGCAGAAAAAGAAACCAGAGCTGGCAAACTGGCAGAAGGTCATGGACAACGGAGAATATCTTCGCAGTGCGGAGATGGCAGAAGAAGCCAACTATAATATGATTGACGGACTGATGAATAACACTCCAAAGAAAAAGGATAAGAACACTCCACGGAGATCGGTACTGAAACGACTCCGTAATCATCAGAAGAAGATAGCCAGTCAAGGGAAAGGACAGCCACAACAACAGAAGGCGATGGAAGAAGAGATGGAAAGGAAGAAGAAGTAATTTTCAACAGAGGTGGTCTTGCTACTAAGGTGGCAGGGCCATTTTTGTGAAGGTAGTGAGAAGACAGGATATGTCTTGCACCTCATATGGTGATAGTCTATAATATAAAAAAGATTTTTCATAAATTGGAACTTGTGTATGAAAAAATTTCCTATAGATTAGTATAGTAGAAAAGAATGTGGTGAAAGAGATGAGCATATATAAAAATGACGTCAAGTATGAAATAGCACAGAAATTATTTGAATATTATGTAATGAATGATAAATATGTAGCGGTGCAAATGCCTGATGGAAAATATATTCCTAAACGAATTACAAGCACCCCAGTGTTATTCCAGAATATGATGGAAAGTGGTTCTTCATTAGGAGTATATCAACAACAATACGGAAGAAAATGGATAAAATGGATATGCTTAGATTTTGACTGCAAAGAACCATATATGCTTCCTGATTTGGTGTCGAAGTATGTATTGCCAGCAGTAATAAAGCTGAAAGAAATGGGAATTTATTATCTTGCAGAATTCTCTGGAAGACGTGGAATACATATTTGGATTTTTACAAAGGGAATCATTACAAAAGCACAGGGCTTTAAAATTGCAGAAAAATTGACAGAATCATATAGAGATTCTATTCGATGTGAAACAAAGTATGGCTTGGATCTTTTCCCAGCCGTAGCGGGTGGCGGGATGAAATTGGGAAAGCAGGTAAAATTACCGTTGTCTGTACATAGAAAAGGGGGACAATCTTTTTTTATTCCTGATATATTAAAATCGAATTATCAGGAATGGATTAGTTTACCGAAACATCCAGAGTTTTGGGAGATACAATTGAAGATACTGCAGGAATGTGTTCTTAATAGTCCGGAAGAGTTATGGGAAAAATTAAAACTTTTACCAGATCAAGAACAGAGGGAAAAAGCATTATTATATAAAAAAGAATATGTTATATCAGGGAAAAAATTATCGTTAGAAGAAATGAAGAAGAACTGTACGGAATGTTCTGTTTTTTCTGCTATTTTGCAACGGGCACTAGATGGAAATTTGAAATATTTAGATAGGCTTATATTAGTTGGATGCCTTGGTCATTTTCAAGATAAAGAACTTATTTTAGATATTATGAAACAACAGAAAAATTATAAGGAAGAAGTAACAAAACAGTATCTTTCTAAACTAGGAAAATCATATTATCCAGTAACAATACAGTATATGTATGATTTGTATGGAGAAAAACCGGAACCTCATTTAAATCCACAGATGACAATATTGGAATATATAGCAGACAAGTTTGGATTTAGAGTACATATACAACAAAATTTGTACGAGGAAAAGCAGATTCGAAATCAAAAAGATATTGATTATTTTCGGATGATACGAGATAAAGAACTTCGATATATGAAGTATGATGATGAGGTTCTGTCTGTGAATGATTATCTGCAAATGTTAGAAATGAAACAATACGATTTTCAGTGTATTTTAGAGCAATTTAAAGGTATTATAGCAGGGGAAAAAACAGAACCAGATATTCCGGTGAAATTTTCTGTATATCAGCGGTTGGAAGAAGGAAAGAAAAAACCACGAACTTTGGTAACGCTTTGTCCAGCAGAACGTATTCTCACTACTGCATTGATTTATGAATTAGTTGAAACAATGGGACGGCGTATGCATTCATATAGTTATAATTTGAATTTTTTTTATGAATCTGGGTCTGTTTTTATGCCATGGTATGATTCCTGGAAACGCTTTCAAAAAGATGTAGAATCTTATTTGTATTTGGACATTTTTAAATCGTATGGTTTGATTAAATTGGATTTAAGTGATTTTTATGATTCTATTTATGTACAGGCAGTGTTTCAACAAATGCAACAACTTGATAGTATTTCTCGAACTGAAGAAGTAGGAAAAAAAATCAATAATATTATGAGTTACCTTGGAAGTTATACAGAAAGATTAATGGAACAGATTAAGGGAAAAATACGAGGGGTTCCGCAAGGTCCTGCATATGCCAGAGTATTTGCAGAGTTGTTTTTAACAGCAGTAATTGATTCTTTTTATCATGTATTTGGATACTCAGAAGACGTATTTCAGTGTTTAAGATATGTAGATGATATGTTTATTATTTATCATGGAATAGATGGGGAAGAATTACTGAAGCAATTTTCTGATTATTTGTTTGATCGAGGTTTATCAATCAACAGAGATAAAACATTTTGTTTTGAACGAATTTCTGACATGAAAGAAAGTGATAAGAGGAGTATTTTTGAGGATGGCGAAGCTAATTACGAAATAAAGGGTATTCAGGAATTGGAATTGGAGGATGAGGAGCAAAGAGAAGAGAAGTTGCTAGAATTTGAGAAGTATTTAAATCGGAAGGGCAAATGGACTATTCGAGATGCAAATTTTATTTTGAACAGATATTTAGATCCATTGTTTGTAGAAGAATATTTGAATAAGTATGCTGAAAGTCTGATAAAACAAACAGTAGGCAGAGGAAGTATTTATAAACGCTTATATGAGGAAATATTAAAAAGAGATGAATGGTTAGTACGATTTTTTAAGGGAAATATGTATTGTGAAATACCGGAAGAATCAGTTAATTTTCAAAATTTTATAAGTGTATGTTATTTTAATATTTCACGAGTACAGTTTTTGGAGAAAACAGAAAAAGTTGCTTTTGTACAATGGCTGAAAAATGGAAGAAAAATGAGCCAGAATGATATGGGAACAGCACATGCAATTATTCGTTTGTTGGAGGAAGAATTATGAATCCGAGAATTGAGATAGATGAGATTTATAAAGAAATGATGGCTCAAAAAGAACAAAACGTTCTCTATGATGATTTATTGAACAGAATTGATTGGATAAAGAAAATAAAACCAGATATTCGGCAGGTAGAAATAAATAAATTATCAGTAATTTTGATTAAAGAATTACAGGGATTTTCTAATTGGGAAGAAATAAAAAGTGATGCTGTATTTATTGAAGAATTATCCAATATTATAGACATGATTGCAACTACAGAGTATGTGGATGGCGAACAGGGAAATGCATACACAGAGTGCTTTCGTTTTCTATATCATTTGAGTAAAAAGCCAGATCAAAATAATGTTTCTGATATTGTGCAACAGTATTGGATTTTTCAGGATATTCTTCCTATGATAAAAGGAATATTTCTTTTAGAAAAAGAAGATGGAACAAAGTGGTATCCTGTATATGAGATGGTTATTGGGATGGCACAGGAGTTTAGGTGTGATAATGATCATTTATTAAATTTGGCAATTGCACTTCAAATGTTTGAAAAAATAGCTCAATATGCAGAAATGCAGGAAAGCAGTGAAATACGAAGAGTAATTTCTGAAATTGCACAGAATCATAACATAAAGTTTTTAACATTTTTAATAGATGGTGGGAAATTAATGTATGATGAACTGGATTATAAGATAAATGGAACTTTAATTGTCAAGAAAAGCAATCAGATAATTATACGAAATCTTAGGCGAGACTATTTTAGTGGTTATTTCATGGAAGAAGAGATTGTTTCAGAAAATGATTTGGCATGGTACGTTATAATAAATTTGGAATCAGATGAGGAAGTAACAGATTTAGCAAGTATATTTGAGGATAAGAATCAAGAAAATAAATTGGAATTGCTAAAGATGATAGAAAAGAATAATATATTTAATGTATTTATTCCTAGTAGGATTCTCAGAAATAAGAGAAATCAAAAAATAACAAGATTTTTAAATCCTGCTTCAGCAAGTGATAAAGTTATTGTATATAAGCAAAGGACAGAGGAAAATGAAAAGGATGGATTTTTAAAATTATTACGATTAGGTGCGGAAGAATTAAGAGGATGTAATCTGTGCATGGATGATTATGACACATTAACAATTGATTTTTTTGCAGCATTTTATCTTGAAGTAGTCCGAAATCGTTGGAGTTTTTGCACGGATTTAGAAACGGGTAAAGACTGTTTTTATCAAGAATATTTAATGAAAAAATACTTGCAAGAAAGTTTGCAAAAAGCAGATGAAGAAAAAGCAAAAAATATATTAGATGATTTTTATAATTTTATTATTCAATACTTTGATTTCAATAAAATAGATGAAAATTCTATGATGGATGGAAAACTATTAGCTTTTCCGATGATTAACGGTTTTCAGAAAATCTTTTCCGATTTTTTTAATGAGGAAAGTATAAAAAATCGTATTTTTAGTAGCATGGCAGATGAATGGCAATGTGATATTGCAAAATATCAAAAAAAGAAAGCGTGGACTATAGGTGAAAGAAAAATACGAGAATCGGATTTACTGAATACTGATTTTGTAAATTTGACGGAAATTAATACAAAGATACCACAAGGTGATTTACATGTGTTCGTTAATAAAACTGATGGTAAAACTGTAATAAATACAGAATTTATGGATGCAAATAGGAAAATAAAAAAAATGTCAGATATTAGCGAGCTTCAAATGATTATGTATGAAGAAAAAACTTTATATATGAATGATAATCTTGGTAGACTGCTGAAATTGATGGAAGCAAATGATATAAGCCATAATAAATCTGAGTTGTTTCAGTGTGAGAAAAGAGGTCGTAATAGTGTATATTTGTATAAGGCATTATGGCATTTTCAGATTTTTGAGATGGATCAAGAATGTATTGAAAAATTTTGGAGATTAATTTTGCAAAAACATTATCTAGGTATGGTTGAGGAAACGGAAACTATAAAACAATATTTTACGGATATGCAAGAATTGGCTGAAACAGATGGAGTTCTTGTGATTGCTAAAGAAAGCTATGGAAATGATTCTACATTACACTACTTATATGACAAATTTGAGCATATACATGGTGAACGAAGTTATTTGAGTTGGGCATTTGACGAAGGAAAAATTAAACGATATTTAAAGAGAGAAGAGCATACAAATATAATTTTGTGGCATGGAAAACCTTTGAAGAAGATTATTTTTATGGTAGATAACTTAATGAAAGGTGGGAGTTTACGAAACATGTTAAATTTCCATTTGGCTAAGACTACAGATAAAGAATCAAGGGGAAATATAGAGAGGGATTACCTTAATATTCATCCAACAGTTAAAGAGATGTTGAATGAAATTAATGATTTACAAATAGAAATTCATCCGATTTTTGGTTTTAAAAAATGTGTAGAAGCAATAGAAGCAGAGTATCCAGTTAAAATTGTAATACATAAAGAAATCCCAGGAGACTTTTATTCAGATGACGAAACAATACAATTAGTATATGAGTTATATGACCAAAGAGTTGATAAAGGTATTTGTTGTGTTTTTCGTTATAATAATTTGCCAGCAAAGAATGTATTGCCAAGCTATGTTTGCGATTATAAAAAACGAGTCGGGTTATTTCAAAGATCTGTGGATTTAGTATAGGTTTTTATTCTGAGGGAGTATTTTTGATTTTGCTTGCTTTGTGTGATGAATTAGAAAAAGTGAGGTAATAACAAAGAAAAGGATTTGCAAAAATCAAGTTGATATATTTATATTAGAATAGTAATATTATGTTAACAACAGACAACAAGAGTGTCTGTTAAGCATTAAAGTAAGATGTTGTGCCAGAAAGCAGTATCTTAGTAGCTTAATACGGGTTTTACATTTACCGCAAGCTGGCTAGAGAGAAATTCTTGAAAGAAAATGTTAAAAGGCTCTGTTTGAACACAGGGCCTTTTTAAGTGAAAAAATTTTATTTTATTTGGATTTGCAGGAGATGACAAGCAACGAATCTAAAAAAATATACACAACTATTAGTGAATGTGTCGAATGAAAATCTCAGATAAGAATAGTAAAACCTTGCAGGTAGGCAAAGGGTAAGATATAATCAATATATATTAGACAAAGAAGGTGACGCAGTGAAGGTCGATTTTATAGAATTAACGAATTTTAGAGGTATTCAAAAACAAAGAATCAGGTTTAAAAATAAGAATTTTGTTGCGTTGATTGGTGATAATGCTAGCGGAAAGACAACAATCCTGGAAGGAATCACAAAAGGATTTGTACCGGTATTGAGAACAATTAATGCAGAAGCAATGAAAGAATGTGATCTGGCAAATAAGGATATAAGAAATGGAGCCAATGGTACAACAGTTACACTGGGGATAACATTGGATGGTGAAAAATATGTCTGGACAAATAGACGTAGACTTTCATCACAGCAGCCATTTGAAAATAATGGAGATGTAAAAGTTGAAGATGTCAAGTCTTTAAAAGAATTAAAGGCAAAATATTCTCAATGTGTTGAAGAGAGAAAGTTGCCGTTAATTCTTTACTATGGGACAGATAGGATTATACGAGAAGTGCCGCAGAGAGGCCATATAAAAAACTTTCAGGTAACAGATGCACTCAGAAATTGTTTTGATAACGTCAATTATTTTAGAGATTTTTATGATTGGTTTAAGACAGAAGAAGATATTGAACTTCGGGGACTCCGAGAGAATTCAGAATATAAAAATCCTAAATTAAATTGTGTCAGAACAGCTCTGGAAAGAATGATAAAGGGCTATTCCAATTTAAGGATTGAGTTGGCACCTGCCAGAATGGTGATGACGAATGTAGATGGGGTAGATCTTCAGATTGATCAGTTAAGCGGAGGGTATAAAGCAGTCTTATCAGTTATTGCAGATATTGCAAAAAGATTGTCCATGGCGAATCCGGATTCTCAAAATCCATTAGAGGAAGATGCTGTTATTTTAATAGATGAACTAGATTTGCATTTACACCCAAAGTGGCAGAAAGAAATAGTTGATGATTTAAAGAGAACATTTCCTAATTGCCAGTTTATTGTATCAACGCATTCACCATTTGTTATTCAGTCATTAAATGCAGAAGAGTTATTTGATATTAAAACGATGCAGTACGCAGAAGAAGAAGGCAGCTATAAAGGTTGGAGCATAGAAGCTATTCAGGAACACAAGATGGGTGTAGAACCTAAAACCGCTATTTTTAATCAGTATCTGGAAGAATTTTCGTCTGCTATGGATGATGAGAATTATGAAAAAGCCAAAACACTTTATAAAGAATTAAAAGAAATGGTGAGTCCAGGCAGCCATGAAAGCAAGATTTTAAAATTGGATATGGAGATGATTGAAGCAGATGATAAAGCTTGAACGAGGGAAAAGACCAGATGAACTCACAGATGAAGTCTGTGAAGAATTAAAAAGGCTGTATGCAGAGGATAATGATAAAGCTGTTTGGAATTCACCGAAGATTAAAAAAACATTAAAAGAAGCTATGCTTGAGATGAGTCATAAAAAATGTTCCTACTGTGAGTGCAGGCTGGAGATAGAATCAAAAGATGCAACGATCGATCATTTCTTACCGAAGTCCAAACATCCAGATAAAGTTGTAGAATGGGAAAATCTTTTTCCGTCTTGTTTGCGATGTAATAGAAAGAAAAATAATCGTGAAGAGATTATTGTCAATCCATGTGAGAATGAGCCAAGAGAATATCTTGGAATAAGGAATGCTAATCGGTTTAGATTTAAAGCGATTGATTCTGAAGGAATTGGAGAAAACACGATTGATGTGATCGGACTCAATGATATTGAAAAAGAGGAAGTAATGAAACTGGCAGTTTCCCTGACAACACAGAAAGCGGCAGAGCTGGGCGTTGTGGCTGTACTTGCAAGACGGTATCTGGGCTGCTATGAACGGGATGAGTATGTGCTTGCACCGTTCTATGTGTATATCTCAAAATCCAAAAACGGATGGCAGTATCTGGACTCTCTGGGCGGAGCAGCATATACCTCGGCAAAAGAGGAGTATGTAGAGCATCCATTCCTGGTCATACAGACTGCCATGCATCATGCAGGAGCACATAACAGAAACGAGGTGGATTATGAATAATAGGACAATGACAACAGTTTATGTGGATCGGGATAGTATTTCCCTCAAGACCCGTTCCAGAAGTGGCTGTTCGCCGCAGCACTTTATTATTTTGAAAAAGGAATTGCAGCGGCTGGAGGAGAAAAAGTATTTGATCACAAAAGATATCCATTCCTATGCAGAACTGCGGCTGTGTGATGCCGTAGGCGGTGCCAAAGTGCTGGAGTTTTCCTTCACATGGCTGAAGGATGCTGGCAGAGACAGCGTTTCCGGTTATACCGAGCGAATAAGACTGCCTTATGAGCCGTTCCGCTCATATGCGGCAGGTGAGAAAGAAAACATTGATGGAACACGGTGGCGGCTGCTGTCCATTCCAGAACAGAGCAGACCAAAGCTGGAGTTTCACAGCCGGAAAAATCTCAAGGCCGTAGTGGAGAATCCTATCCTGCGGCACAAACTGGGGAAGTTTCTGGATCAGCATTTTAACTGGTACAACTACGAACGCATCGTCCTGACAGATGATTACCTGCCTTACAGCTTCTTTTTTGAGGGCTACATGGTACAGGGCACAAAGACCTGCGGCGGAGTAATCCTGCATGGTGAAGAGGACATCCAAACGGCGAAATACGGGATACATACTTAACAGGTTAATAGGAACGGAGCCGCAGGTCGGAGATGATCTGCGGCTCTTTATGTAAGCATAATCACAATAGTCAGCTTGTACTATTCGAGATAAAGAACTATAATCTATCCTATGGAGGTGCAAAATGGACTATATGACACTAAAAGATGCCGCCGAGAAATGGGGCGTGACACCTCGTAGGGTAAATTATTATTGTGCTGGTGGACGTATCCACGGCGCTGTGAAAATGGCCGGTGTTTGGCTGATCCCTAAAACCGCAGAGAAGCCGATTGATGGCCGGACAAAACAAGGGAAGGAGCTGAACCATGAATAAAATTTTGATTATAGATGATGACAGAGAACTGTGCGCTTTGATCAAACGCAGCGTACAAACAGAACATATAGAAGCCGATTTTTGTAATACCGGAAAAGAGGGCTTGCAGAAATTAAAAGAACAGGAGTATCAGCTTGTGGTGCTGGATGTGATGATGCCCGGTATGGATGGCTTTGAAACGCTGGAAGAAATCCGCAAAGAGAACAGCCTGCCGATTTTGATGTTTACATCCAAAAATGACAGCATTTCTAAAGTGCGGGGCTTACGGGCCGGGGCGGACGATTATCTGACAAAACCGTTTGATATGGACGAACTGATTGCCCGTATTGCGTCCCTCATTCGCCGCTACACCCGTTTTAATCATCAAGCCGGAGCTGTGCAAAAACTGGATTTTGATGGATTGCAAATTGACCTTGAAAATCGTTCTGTTACGACGGAAAATGGCACTTTTGAACTTCCACCAAAGGAATTTGATCTGCTCCTGTACTGTGCAAAGCATCAAGGAAAAATTTTGACAAAACAGCAGATTTATGAGGAAGTTTGGGGCGAAGAATATTTCTATGATGACAGTAACATTATGGCGATTATCAGCCGAC
>OJMP01001796.1_pt1 | contig 13185 bp, 9 predicted proteins | sample 1597311 | NCBI WGS metagenome assembly OJMP01 (sample SAMEA2452134, study PRJEB22498) | human gut metagenome | biome: human feces; feature: human gut; material: feces | place: Australia | collected 2012 | reverse complement strand
AACAGAATGACTCAGTTTAAGGATAAGGCTGCTAAACATGCAGATAATATTAATGCAGGACTTTTTACATATCCATCACTTATGGCGGCAGATATTTTGCTGTATCAGGCAGATGTTGTACCTGTAGGTGTTGACCAGAAGCAGCACTTAGAGCTTACAAGAGATATTGCAAACAGATTTAATGGAATTTATGGTGATGTATTTACAATTCCTGAGGCATACATTGGAAAGTCAACAGCTAAGATTATGAGCCTTCAGGATCCAACAAGAAAGATGTCAAAGTCAGACGAAAATCCTAATGCAAGTATTTTGTTAATGGATGATCCTGATACAATTATCCGTAAGTTTAAGAGAGCTGTAACTGATTCAGATATGGAAATCAGATATTCAGATGATAAGCCGGGTATTCAGAACCTTATTAATATTTATTCATGTATTACAGGAAAGACTATTGAAGAGGTTGAAAAAGAATTTGATGGCAAAGGATATGGTGAATTCAAGCTTGCAGTAGGAGAGTGTGTTGCTAACAGACTAAAACCTTTACAGGACAGATTTTATGAACTTCAGAAAGATAAAACATATTTAAATAGCGTTATCAAAGAAAATGATGAAAAAGCTGCTTATTTTGCAAACAAAACCCTTAGAAAAGTTCAGAAGAAAGTTGGACTCACAGAAAGAATCAGATAGGAGTTTGGCAGATGAAAAACAAAGTTAATAAGAAGTTTATTCATGACGAACAGTTTTTTATTGTAAAAAAATAATGATAATAAAATATAAAAAAGCATTGTGCCAGATTTTGGCTCAATGCTTTTTCTATTTTTTAGAAACTATATATTTAGAATATCTGTAAATAATAATCATGTAAAAACAAAATTCGAAGTACATAGGGAAACACAGGTGATATAGAATGAAAAACAAATTAGAATTATTTTATAGAATTACATTTATAATTATTTGTGGAATAGGAATTTTTATACATTTCGACTTAAATGACAGAGATTATAATGCTCATGAATTTAGCTTTTTTACGTTATGGAGCAATATATTTTGTTTAGTGTTTATGTGTGTGTTACTTATAAAGCATTTCAGAGGAAAAGATACTTTAGCAAAATCATTGATATATTTTAAAGGAATGGCAACATCCTGTATTATCTGTACGTTTTTGGTATATCACTTTTCTGAATACAAAATAGTGATGACAAACAATAGTATATGGATTTTTGGACTTCCAATAGAAAGCATTTTGGCTCATTATGTGGTTCCTTTTATGTTTATTTTAGATTGGATTTTGTTTCAGCCTAAAGGATTGTTTAGGTGGAAATATGCTGTTACATGGCTTCTTTTTCCACTAGTATATATAATCAGTTTTTTTATAAGATGCAAATGTAACAGTCAGGCAGAGTTTATCAATGTACCCAAATATCCATATTTTTTCTTAAATTATGAAAAAATAGGAACAGAGAAGTGTATGATTTATATTTTTATGTTGGTAGTAATATTTTTTGGAATAAATTTAATGATGATTTTTATTGATAACTTTTGGGAGAGAATAAAGAAAAATATGGTATAATTTGTAAAGAATAATCAAAAGAAGGAGAAAGTGAAAAAACAAATGACTAAGAACATAAAAAAAGCAATGATATTATTTTGGGCTGTTATGTGCATTTTGGGAATAAAAGGAAATGTATATGCGCAAGATATTAAATTAGTAGCACCAATTATAACAAGTAGTCAGATGGAAAATGGAAATTTTGTAATAAGATGGAGAACATCCGAGGAATTAAAAGGACAGGAGTATAAAATTTATTGTGCAACATCAAAAGACGGAACATATGAATATGTTACAACGACACCTGATTATAGTTACACTGAATATTATCCTAATAAAGGAATGGCATATTATTATAAAATAACAACGGTGTATACAGATTATGAAACAGAGAGAGAAATAGAAAGTAATCCGGTATATACAGGAGGAATAGTAAATCCATTAGAAATTCCTACAATAACTGAAGCAAAAGCGGGAAATAATCATAGCGTAACAATTATGTGGAACAAAACAGAGGATTGTTTAGGTTATGCAATATACAGAAGTGAATCTGTTGACGGTGAGTATAAGTGGATTTCCAATGTTGAAAATAAGACGGAAACATTTTGGTGGCAAGAGTATGAATCACAGGCAACATTTACTGAAAAAAATCTTGAATTGGGAAAAACATATTATTATAAAATCAGACCATATGTTACATATTCTGAAGGAACGTTTTATGGTAATTTTTCAAATTATAAAAGCTGTCAGGTTACAATTAATGGAACAAAGGTAAAGAGTGCAACATCAAAAAAGAAAAGGACAAACACAATAATATGGGAAAAGAATAGTGAAGCTGACGGATATATAATTTATTATTCTAAGAAAATTGATGGAAGTTATAAAAAATTAAAAACATACAATAGTAGAAACAAATTAACATATACACACAAGAAATTAACAAATGGAGTTGCTTATTATTATAAAATACAGGCATACAAAAACTACAAGGGCAAAAAACTTCTTGGAGAAATGAGTCCATTTGAAAAATATTGTGATTATTTTACATACAAAAACGAGTCATATGAAAGCAGATGCAAACGTATTTTTGGAAAGAAATACTATAAAAAATATAAAAATGCAAAACAGGCAAGAAAGCATGTGACAACAGTAGCTGTAAAAGTATGGGACAAGCAGGGAAGAAGAAAGTTTACACGAAAATTCTATTTAACAGTAAACAAAGGAATTGCACCATCGGTAAAAGAAATGTTTAAAGAAATATACAAAAGCAAAGAAAGATTTCCAATACATGAAATGGGATGCTACAACTGGCGTGGAAACAGTTCAACATCAGAACATTGCCTTGGACTTGCCTTTGACATCAACTCAAATGAAAACTATATGATAGATGGGAAAAAAGTTTTGGCAGGTTCATTTTGGAAACCAAAGAAAAACAAATATTCCATACCATTAAACTGCAAATTGGTAAAAATATTAGAAAAATACGGTTTTGAAAGGGGACTGTGGGGAAGCAGACGAGACTATATGCATTTCTCCTATTTCGGAACCTGATAAAGCTTCTTCACCCTTGAACCCCTTGGAAAACTAGTGTATAATATATTAGTTAAAATGGCTAAAAAGGGAAAAACAATGTACTTAAAAGATAACGAATTAGATGTAAAAACATATTTAGAATTAAGAACGGCTGTAAGCTGGCGTAGTCTTACAAAGGAGCAGGCGGCAGCAGCTATTAAGGGAAGTCTTTTGACTGTGGTTGCTTATGATGGAGACAAGCCTATTGGAATGGGGCGAATCGTAGGTGACGGAGCTGTAATCTGTTATATACAGGACCTTATTGTAATTCCCGAATATCAGGGACAGGGCATAGGTCAGATGATTATCGAAAGCCTGATTAATTATGTTGAAGAGATTCAGTTGCCTGGAACAAGAATTATGCTTGATTTAATGTGTGCAGTGGGGAGAGAGAATTTCTATAAGAAGTTTGGTTTTATAGCAAGACCAACAGACAAGCTGGGACCCGGAATGATTAAGTATATTGATAAGCAGTAATAATAAGGATAAGATACAGGAATAGCATATTAAGGACATAAAAAGGTTATACCAAAGAACATGTATCAATATGCATAGATGAGAAAGGATTGCAAAATGAATATTTATTTAATTAGACATGGCAGACAGAATAGTAAATTATGTAATGTAGATGTTGAACTTTCACCGGAAGGAAGAGAGCAGGCAGACCTTGTTGGAAAAAGATTACATACATATCATATTGATGTTGTATATTCAAGTCAGTTAATAAGAGCTAAAGAAACAGCAGACATTATTAATAAGTATCTTAATAAGCCAAGAGTAATTGAAGAAAGAATTCAGGAAGCTAACTTTGGTGCAATGACAGGTATGACTAATGAAGCCATTGATGAAAAATATGGTGACTATCTTGCACAGCGTTCAACCATGACAACAGATATGACTTATCCTGATGGAGAAAACTGCCAGATGGTTTATGAAAGAGCTAAGGCAGGACTTGATGACATAGTAAAGGACAGCCTTGAGAAAGGTTATGAAAATATTTGTATAGTTACTCATGGTGGTGTGCTTAGAGCATTGGTTACAGGAATTATGGGTGCTCCATATAAGAACTGGCTTGCAGTTGGAAGACAGATTGAAAACTGCAGTATTTCACAGCTTTTATATGATGAAAAAAGCAAAACATATCATGTTGAAAGATTTAATGATTTTGCCCATTTTGAAAATGAGGACAGACTACTTCGTAAACATTTTGGAAGTGGATTTTTTAAGAAAAAATAGAATTTGACAGAAATAGAATTTGGCATAAGCAGAGCTACTAAAGAATAGTAGAAAAATAATAAAAAAATAACAGCAATAATAGCAGAAGGTAGTAATATAATGGCAAATAATTATGATGGCAATAGCATTTCCGTACTGGAAGGACTGGATCCGGTTAGAAAAAGACCGGGAATGTATATTGGAAGTGTTGGAACTAAAGGATTAAACCATTTAATATATGAAATAGTGGACAACTCAGTTGACGAACATTTGGCAGGATACTGTTCAGAGATTACAGTAACACTTGAAAAAGATGGTTCAGCTACAGTTGAAGATAACGGACGAGGAATTCCGGTTGACATTAATGAACAGGTTGGAAGACCCGCAGTCGAAGTTGTTTTTACAACTTTACATGCAGGTGGTAAATTTGGAGATGGAAACTACAAGATTTCCGGAGGTCTTCACGGAGTTGGTTCATCAGTTGTTAACGCATTATCTTTATGGCTTGAAGTTAATGTAAAACGAGATGGAAAAATATACAACCAGAGATATGAACAGGGAAAGGTTTGTTATGATTTAAAAGAAGCAGGAAAGTGCCGAAAGAATGATACAGGAACTAAAGTTTCATTTTTCCCTGATGCAGAGATTTTTGAAAAAATATATTTTAAGGCTGATGCAATTAAGAGCAGATTGCATGAAACAGCATATTTAAATCCTAATCTTACAATTATTTTTATAAACAAAAGAGTAGGAGAGGAAGAAGAAGTAACTTTCCACGAAGAAAACGGAATTAAGGCTTTTATTTCCGATATGAACAAAGAGAAGGAAAAAGTTACTGACATTATTTATTTTAAGAAAGAGCAAGACGGCATAGAAGTAGAAATTGCTTTCCAGTATATTAATGATTTTACAGAAAATATTTCAGGTTTCTGTAATAATATTTATACACAGGAAGGTGGTACACATATTACAGGCTTTAAGTCAATTTTGACTTCTACAATTAATCAGTATGCAAGAGAACTTGGTATATTAAAAGAGAAAGATAATAACTTTACGGGAGCTGATGTAAGAAACGGTCTTGTGGCTGTAGTTGCAGTAAAGCATCCTGATCCAAGATTTGAAGGACAGACAAAGACTAAGCTTGATAACCCGGATGCCGAAAAGGTAACAAAATCAATTGCCGGAGAACAGCTTACATTATTTTTTGATAAAAACTTAGAAACATTAAAAAATGTAATTAGTTGTGCTGAAAAGTCAGCAAAAATCAGAAAAGCAGAAGAGAGAACAAAAACAAATCTTCTTTCAAAAAGTAAGTTTTCAATTGACAGTAATGGTAAACTTTCAAACTGCGAAAGCAGAAAACCGGAAGAATGTGAAATATTCATAGTGGAGGGTGATTCTGCCGGAGGCTCAGCTAAAAGCGCAAGAAACAGAAAGACACAGGCTATTATGCCAATAAGAGGAAAGATTCTTAACGTTGAAAAGGCTTCAATGGATAAGGTATTGGCCAATGCAGAAATAAAAACAATGATTAATGCTTTTGGTTGTGGTTTTTCTGAAGGTTATGGAAATGATTTTGACATAGAAAAATTAAGATACAACAAAATTATTCTTATGACTGATGCGGATGTTGACGGAGCTCATATTGACACATTGTTATTAACATTTTTCTATAGATTTATGCCTGAACTTATAACTCATGGACATATTTATATTGCTACACCGCCTCTTTACAAGGTTGTGCCTAAGAAGGGGGAAGGCGAGTATTTATATGATGATAAGGCATTAGAAAAATATAGAAAACATCATACAGGATTTACACTTCAAAGATATAAAGGTTTAGGTGAAATGGATCCAAAACAGTTATGGGAAACTACACTTAATCCGGAGACAAGAATTTTGAAGCAGGTAGAAATTGAAGATGCAAAAATGGCATCAGATGTAACAAGTATGTTAATGGGAAGTGAAGTTGCACCAAGACGTAATTTTATTTATACTCACGCAACAGACGCAGAATTAGATATTTAGGAGAAATAAATGGCAGAGCAGATTATAAAAACAGAGTATTCTGAAGTAATGCAGAAAAGCTATATAGATTATGCCATGAGTGTTATTTGTGCAAGAGCACTTCCGGATGCAAGAGACGGACTTAAGCCTGTACAAAGACGTGTACTTTACGCAATGGACCAGTTAGGTCTTAATTATGATAAACCACATCGTAAGTCAGCCCGTATTGTTGGTGATACAATGGGTAAGTACCATCCTCATGGAGATAGTTCAATATATGAAACATTAGTAGTTTTGGCTCAGGACTTTAAAAAGGGAATGGCATTAGTTGACGGTCATGGAAACTTCGGTTCAATTGAGGGTGACGGTGCTGCGGCAATGCGTTACACAGAGGCAAAACTTAAGAAATTTACACAGGATGTATATTTGGCAGATTTGGATAAGGATGTAGTTGATTTTGTACCAAACTTTGATGAAACAGAAAAAGAACCATCAGTTCTTCCTGTAAGAGTACCAAATATTTTGGTTAACGGAGCTGAAGGTATTGCTGTAGGTATGGCGACTAACATTCCAACACATAATCTTGGAGAAGTTGTAGATGCCGTTATTGCATATATGGATAATAATAATATTACAACTGAAGAATTATTACAGATTATGCCGGGACCTGATTTTCCAACAGGTGGTATTGTAGCCAATAAGTCAGACTTAAAGGACATTTACGAAAACGGAACAGGAAAGCTTAAGCTTCGTGGAAAATTAGAATTTGAAAAAGGCAAAGGCAGAGAAAAGGATAAACTTGTTATAACAGAAATACCTTATACTATGATTGGTGCAGGTATTGGAAAGTTTATTTCAGATGTAATTGATTTAGTAGAAACAAAAAAGACAACAGACATTGTTGACATTTCAAACGGCTCAGATGAAAACGGTATTCGTATTGTTTTAGAGCTTAAAAAAGGTGCCGATGTTGAAAAATTAAAAAATATTTTATATAAAAAAACTAAGTTAGAAGATACTTTTGGTGTAAATATGTTAGCAATAGCTGATGGAAGACCGGAAGTTATGGGACTTAAGAGTATTATAAAATATAACGTTGATTTCCAGTATGAACTGGCACAGCGTAAATATACAACACTTCTTAATAAGGCATTAGAACAAAAAGAGATTAAGGAAGGTCTTATTAAGGCAACAAACATTATTGATTTGATTATTGAAATAATCAGAGGTTCACAGAGTCAGAAACAGGTTAAGGCATGTCTTGTACATGGAAAAACTGATGATATTAAGTTTAAAAATCCTGAGTCTGAGATTCTTGCAGGAAATCTTTCTTTTACAGATCGTCAGGCACAGGCTATTTTGGAACTTAGATTATCTAAGTTAATAGGACTTGAAATATTAGCTCTTCAGAAAGAATATGAAGAACTAATGGACAAAATCGGTCAGTATGAGGATATTCTTGGAAATAGAAAAACAATGACTAAGACTATCAAAAAAGATCTTAAAGCCATTAAGAAAGAATATGCATTGCCTAGAAAGACTCTTATTGAAGATGGCAAGGAAGCTGTATTTGATGAGAATGCTTTTGTTGAACAGGAAGTTGTTTTTGCTCAGGATAAGTTTGGATATTCAAAACTTCTTGATCCGGCAGCATTTGACAGAAACATTGAATCTGTTACGAAAGAGAATAAATATTATTTCAGATGTATGAACACAGATAGTATTTGTATCTTTACAGATAATGGAAATGTTCATCAGATTAAGGTATCAGCCATTCCAACTAAGAAGGTTAGGGAGAAAGGGATACCTATTGATAATCTTGGAAATTACAGTAGCCAAGGTGAAAGCATAGTGACACTTGTAAGTTTTGATATGATAAAAGATAAGAAACTTTTGTTTACAACTAAAAATGGTATGATTAAGTTAGTAGATGGAAACGAGTTTGAAACAAACAGAAAAACAATGCTTGCCACAAAACTTGGAAAAGATGATGAGGTTGTTTCAGTTAAAATAACAAGAGTATCAAATAAGCAGATTTCAGAAGAACAGGTTGAAGAAATGCCTGTAATGTTAACAGGTGGCTCAGATGATTTTGAACCATTAGATTTTGAACAGATGGAATTGTTTGATACAACTGCATCAATGGATGTAGGACAGGAACAGGAATTACAGTATACAAGAGAGATTCTTGTGCTACAGACAGAAGAAGGAATATTCTTAAGATTCCCACTTAAGGAAGTGCCTGAAATGAAGAAGGCTACATTGGGAGTTAAGGGTATTAAACTAAATGATGGAGATTTTGTTTCTAAAGTTTACCTTCTTGATACGGGGGATAATGAGGTGGTAAAATGTAACGGAAAAACCGTTGATTTAAGGAAGCTTAAAATCGGAAAAAGAGGAACTAAAGGAGTAAAGGTTCGTGCATCTAAGGCATAAACCTTGTTATACAAAGGATAGGGTGATTTATTTGAAGAAAGGACTAATACGGAAAATACTTGCAGTAATATTAATTATTGCATTGGTTACAGGTTTGGAAAATTATGCAGGAATAGTGGATACAACAGTTAAGGCAGCAGACGCTTTTGAGACAAGCATTAATGGTTTTCCAGCTAGTTATAAAACATATTTAAGAAAACTTCATAATAAATACCCTAACTGGAAGTTTGTACCGGATAACACAGGCGTGGATTTTTTTACAGCCGTTGAAAATGAGGCAAGTCATAACAGAAGCCTTATAGAGAACGCGTATAGTAAGTATTTAAAGTCAAATCTGGCTGGAGATTATAATGCATCTACAGGTAAGTACATAGCAAAAGATGGAGCTTCATGGGTTAGTGCATCAAAGAATTGTGTGGCATATTTTATGGATCCCAGAAACTTTTTGGATGAAAACCACATATATATGTTTGAACAGTTGGCATATGACAGTTCATCTCAGACACAGGCAGGTGTTGAAGCAATACTTCAGGGTTCGTTTATGTATAAAAATAATATAGGATACATTGATACGGCCGGAAAGTATCAGACAACTAATACTTTGTATTCAGAACAGATTATGACTGCTGCAAAGAATGCAAAGGTAAGTGCGTACCATATTGCCTCAAAAATTTTGCAGGAAATTGGTTCTAAAGCTAATTCAAAATACGCAGGAATGGGTGCCAGCGGAAGTGTTACAGGTACATATTCAAAGACATATACAGGAATTTATAATTTTTATAATATTGGAGCTACATCAAGTGCTAATCCAATTGCCAACGGTTTAAAATGGGCAAAGTCAGGAAGTACTTATCAAAGACCTTGGAACACACCAGAGAAATCTATTTTAGGTGGGGCACAGTACTTAGGTGAAAAATACATTAACGCAGGACAGAATACTATGTATCTTCAAAGATTTAATGTGAAGAGCAATGGTACATATTCAATTTATACACACCAATATATGACTAACATATCAGGTGCCGCATCAGAAGCAGCGTCAACGGCAGATGCTTACCAAAGCCTTGGAATAGCTGCTCATGCCAAAACATTTGTTATACCTGTATTTAATAATATGCCAAATGAAAGTAATACAATTACACTTGGAATAAGTGGAAACAAAAAAGGTGTGGCAAATAGTGACGTAAATGTTAGAAAAGGTCCTGCAACTTCGTATGATGCAGTTGGTGTTTTACCAAAGAATCAGGCAGTTACAGTTACAGAAGTGTCTAATACAGACATTGAATATGGAGTAAGATGGCTAAGTAATCCGTATTGGTACAAAGTTAGTTTTGTGAAAGATGGAAAAAAATACACAGGATATGTTTCGGCAGCATATGTAAACTTAAAAGGTGAATATACTATTGCAAAAGCAGGAAGATTGAAGCTTCCTACAACTTTAAAGACATCTGAACAAGTTTATTATTTGTCAGACAACCCGGCAATAGCAACAGTAGATGATGCAGGAAATGTTAAAGGCATAGGCGCAGGAACTGTAACAATACACGGTTTTACTGCAGCAGGAAAAAGTAGTGTGTCAACAATAAAGGTTTTGGCAAAAAGTATACATGCAACAGGTATAAAACTTAACAAGACAACATTAAATTTAAAAAATGGAACAAAAGAAAAATTAAAGGCTACAGTAACTCCAAATAATACAACAGATGGAAATGTTACATGGAAGTCATCTAACAAAAAGATAGCAAAGGTTACATCAAGAGGAAATGTTTACGCAAAGTCAGTTGGAGAATGTACAGTAACAGCTACAACTGCCAATGGTAAAAAAGTTACGTGTAAGGTTAAGGTTGTACCGGGAACAGCTACAATAAAGGCAACAAACAATGGATACAATAGTATTAAACTTACATGGAACAAACTTGGTGATGTAACAGGATATTGGATATATAGAAGAACTTCCGGTTCAAAATATAAGACTATAGCCAAAGTAAGTGGAACTACAGTGTCTTATAAAGATAAAAATCTTGTAACGGGACAGAAATACTATTATAAAATAAAAGGGTATAAGAAGGTTGGAAAAACAACTTATAAGGGAAGTAAGTCTAAGGCTTCAAAGGCATATCCAAAGCCAGCCAAAGTGAAAATAACATCAATAAAGTCAACTGCAAAAGGTGCAAAACTTTATTGGAAAAAGGTGGCTGGTGCCAGTGGATATGTTATCTACAGAAGTGAAAGCAAAACAGGAAAATATACAAAAATAAAAGAAATAAAAAAACAGACAAAAATTTCTTATAATAATACTGGACTTTTGAAAGGAAAGACGTATTATTATAAAGTAATGGCCTACAGGAATATGTCAGGCATATATGTTTATGGAAAATATTCAACAGTTAAACAAATAAGAAAATAAATGGTGAAGTAATGATTAATTTTGTAGTTAGCGATTTAGAAACAGCATTAGTTCCTAACGGGGAAAAGATGGTTCAGGAAGAAACCATTGAATTGATAATGGAATTAAAGGAAAAAGGCGTCTATTTTGCTGTGGCAACAGGACGTAATTATGACGCAGTATATCCTATGTTTGGAAAAGCAAAGGACCACATTGTGTACATATGTAATGATGGCGGATCAGTTATATATCGTGATAAAGTTATAAGTAAGACTCCATTGGACAGACTTGTGTGTCTTGAAGTGGCAAATGAACTGGAAAAGAACAGGGATTATAAGTTATTATTTTCAGGTGAGAGAAATGCAGTTGTAACAACAAGAGATATTGATTTTATTAATTATTTGAGAACAATGGGAATTGAACCTGAAAAGGAAAAAGATACAAAGTCAATGAAGGGTGAAATTAACAAGATTACTATTTTTGCAAAGAAAGGCTTTGACCAGACTTCATATGAGTATTTCTATAAGAAATTCTCAAAGAATGCAAATGTGGCAATTTCCAACCCTGAACAGCTATATCTTACAGCAAAGTATGTAACAAAAGGTAATGCCATTCAGGTTTTACAGCATGTGTTTAATTCATCAGAAGAAGATACAGTCGTTTTTGGCGGCGGATACAATGACATTGAAATGTTTGACCATGCATATTTTAGTTATGCAATGCAGTGGGCAGACAGTGAGGTAAGACGTTCAGCTAAACACATAGCAGAGAATGTTAATACGATTTTGGAAGATATAATACGAATGTAAGGAGAACTTATGAAAAAGAAAATAGTAGCATTAGGTTTGGTTGTGGCATTGTCAGTAAGCAGTTTTACTGGATGCAGTTTTAATTCAAAAACACCTGTTATCGGCAAGATAGTGGGGCTTGGCAGCAGTGAAATGTTTAAAATAGACAAAGAAGTATGTTCAAAACAGGAATATATGCTTGTTCTTATGGATACAGCAGGAACTTACAAGGCAGACTTTGGTGGCAAAGTAGATTGGAATGCCAAAGTAAGCGACAATCAGACACTGCAGTCATATGTAATGCAAAAGGTTAAAGAAGACATAACAGTTAAGTATACATTAGCTTCAATGGCAAAGGAAAGAAATATTTCCCTGTCAACAGATGAAAGCAGTATGATTAAGACTAAAGCGGCAGAGTATTATAAATCCTTAACAAGTCAGGAAAAAGAATATACCGGAGCTTCACAGGAAAACGTGGAAAGCTTGTATAAGAATTATTATTTGGCGGACAAGGTTTACGATGCACTGGCAGCAGAAGCAGACGCAAAGATTAGCGATGAAGAAGCAAGAGTAATGAAGATTCAGTACATCAGAATGAATACCGACAATACTAAAGAAGACAAGATTAAAAGCACACTTAAAACAGTTACAGACCTTGTAAAAGGTGGTTATCAGACATTTGCCAGAGAAGCAAAGCAGTATAGTGAAGATAACGTGTTTGAGAAAATATTAAAGAAAAATGAGGCCACTAAAACATATGAAAAGAGTGCTTTTAACTTAAGCAATTCGGAAATAAGCAGCATTATACAGGATGGAAAAGATTATTATCTTGTATATTGTGTAAACAGTTATTTAAAGAGTGAAACAGAAAAAAACAAAGAAGAAATCATAAAGAATGCACAGCAGACATATTTTAATGACAAGTATTCTAAATATCTGAAAGATATAGATGTAGACTTTAATGATGATCAGGCAAAGAAGATTAAATTGTCAACAGATGAAAATGTGAAAGCTGTAAATTTAATGACAGTGTACAACACGATTTCAAAGGAACTAAACAAGAAATAGTAATTATTGTAAGAAGGGAGCATATAATTTTTATGCTCCCTATTGTTTTATGTATCGCCAGAGAGAAGATGCCTGCAAACACGTTGATTTTCTTATTTTGCTCCGTCGTCTATTGTACAGCGAAAACTTAAACTCGCCTTCGGCTCAAACAGTAAGTTTATCGC
>OJMP01001779.1_pt1 | contig 13321 bp, 6 predicted proteins | sample 1597311 | NCBI WGS metagenome assembly OJMP01 (sample SAMEA2452134, study PRJEB22498) | human gut metagenome | biome: human feces; feature: human gut; material: feces | place: Australia | collected 2012 | reverse complement strand
CTGCCATAGCTTCTTAGTACCGCTACGAGCTGAAGGCAGCGGGAGCGTGCTTTCGTTAGAATTTTCAGCCGTGGGGTGGGAAGTACAACTCTGCCAAAAGCCTAAATTTCCTTCACTATTTGGATTATCAGTGTCGGCACAAACGCAATCCCCAGTATTTCCAATATGTTTACTGCCGTAAAGTCTGCTATTTCAAATAACCCGTGTAATTGTGGTACAAACAATACTATTGATATGAATGCTATTCCTGCCACAAATGCCATTATTTGATATGGATTTGTTTTCAGTTTTAATTTTCTTATGCTTTCTTTTCCTCTGCAGTTAAATCCGTGGAATAGTCTGGCTATAGTTAGTGTTGCAAATGCCATTGTGGTAGCAAGGGCTGTATTTGTTTTCAATCCAATGTAGTATGCTGACATTGTTGCTATTCCTATCAATGCTCCCTGCAATATTATTTTTATTATAAAGTATTTTGTTAGGATTCCTTCTTTTGGATTACGTGGTTTTTCTTTTAATAACGAATCATCTGAAGGCTCCATTCCTATTGCTATTGCCGGAAGTGAGTCTGTTAGAAGATTTATAAACAAAAGGTGTATTGCTGTAAATGGCATTGACAGTCCTACAATTGATGCATATAAAACACACAATATTCCTGCCATATTTCCTGATAATAAAAACATTATGGCATTTTTTATGTTTCTATATACATTTCTTCCGTTTGCCACTGCTTTTATTATTGTTGCAAAATTATCATCTGCTAATATCATTGATGAGGCGTCTTTTGAAACTTCCGTTCCGGTTATACCCATTGCCACACCTATGTCTGCTTTCTTTAGTGCCGGTGCATCGTTTACACCGTCTCCCGTCATTGAAACTACATTGCCGTGTTTCTGCCAGGCTTCAACTATTCGTATTTTATTTTCAGGAGAGACTCTGGCATAAACTGATATTCTATTAATTTTTTCATATAATTCCTCATTTGACATTTCATCAAGTTCCAAACCTGTTACTGCCAAATCCCCATCATTAAAAATTCCTATTTTCTTTGCTATTGCTATGGCTGTGATTTTGTGGTCGCCTGTTATCATAACTGTTTTTATGCCTGCTTCTTTTGCCTTTTGTACAGCTTCAACTGACTCCTCTCTTGGTGGATCAATCATCGCAATTAAGCCTAAGAAAATAAAATCTTTCTCATTTTCAATTGTCAAATCCTCATCTGCTTCTTTGTAAGCAAAAGAAAGAACTCTTAATCCCTGATTTGAGAATTTCTCATTAACTTTTAAGATTTCTTCTATGTCACTTTGAGAAATTTCTCTAACCTGATTGTTTTTTCTTATTTTTATGCATCTATTAAGCAAAACATCCAAAGCACCTTTTGTAAGAACTGTTTCCTTGTCGTGTAATTTACATTTTACACTCATTAATTTTCTATCTGAGTCAAAAGGAATCTCCTGCAATCTTGGAATTGCTCTTCTTACATCTTCTTCATTTAACATTTTTTCGTTAAAATCATTATTTTCAACTGTACTATCTTCAAATTTCTTACATCCATCATTTCCAATTCTAAAATTTTCGACTTTTATATTTCTGAACATTTCAAGTAAAGCATATTCTGTAGGATCACCTATTCCTTTTCCGTCCACTATTGATGAATCATTACTTAATATTGCATTATATAAAAGGTCTCTGTGTAATTGATTTTTCAAATCAAGCTGGTTAGGACTTATAATATCTCCGTCCACATAAACCTTTTCAACTGTCATTTTGTTCTGTGTTAATGTACCTGTTTTGTCCGAGCAAATAACAGATACACAGCCTAGACTTTCAACTGCTTTCAGGTCCTTTATTATGGCATTTTCAGAAGCCATCCTACCTGTTCCTATAGCCTGCACTATTGTTACTATTGAGCCTAATGCCTCCGGTATTGCTGCAACTGCAAGTGCCACTGCAAACATTAATGAATCTATAAGGCTAACATTTCTAATTAAGCATAAAACAAAAACTACCGCAGAAATAATCATAATTCCAATTGCCAGTCTTCCACTAAACTGATCAAGGCTTTTTTGAAGCGGTGTTTTTCTTTCTTTAGCTTTATTCATTAAGCCGGCTATTTTTCCTATTTCCGTATTCATTCCTGTTTCCGTAACAAGAACTTCCGCCCTGCCATAAACTACAAGACTTCCTGAATAAACCATGTTAACTCTGTCTGCCAGTGGGATATCACCTTCTAATGCTTTGTCTGTTTTCTCCACATTGGTTGATTCCCCTGTAAGTGAGCTTTCATTAACCTGCAAAGAATAATTATTGATTATTCTTCCATCTGCAACTATTAAATCTCCTGCTTCCAACACTAAAATATCACCCGGCACAACTTCCTTAGAAGGTATTTGAATTTTAATGCCATTTCTCATTATCTTTGCACTTGGAGAAGATAGTTGTTTAAGACTTTCTAAAGACTTCTCAGCTTTAATATGCTGTACTGTTCCAAGAATGCTATTCATTATAAGCACTGCAATTATTACAATTGTACTTTCAGGGTTTTCAGAAAATGCAGATATAACTGCCGCAATAATAAGAATAATAACAAGTAAATCACAGAACTGGCTTAAAAATACCTGTAGCACACTTTTCTTCTTTGCTTCCTCTAATAAGTTTTCTCCAACCTTTTCTCTTATTTGTAAAACCTGCTCATCGCTTAATCCTTTCTCTGTAACGTTCATTTTTTTCATAAGTTCGTTAGAATCAACTTTCCAACTTTCAATCATTTTGGCACCTCCATTTTTCATTTTGAACCTATTTTTTCTTTGGTGCTATTTTTACACGATTTTTAATATCGTATAATTATCTCAAATGCTTTTCACTTTTTTGATAAGCAAAAAAAGAACGAGACTTTTTTTCGCACCAAAATAATGCGATAAAAGTCTCGTTCCTATTTCAATATACTTCCCGGTTGTTAAACGTGATGACGAAAAGTATAACAACTGCTTAAGTTGTGAACTACTCCCTAATATCTTGTGACTATGCTAACATATTGTATTCTACATTTCAACCTTTATTTCTGATTTTTTACTGATTATCTTCTATTTCTGAATCCTTAGCATTTTCTTTACTCTCTAAGTATTCTGAAGTTTCATCAGGAATTTCATCTAAGTCACTTCCTACATCAATTTCCTTTGGTTGTTTTCTGTATAGAATGTCATACATTACAGGAACTATGAACAATGTCATAAGTGTTGCATATAGAAGACCGAAGGCTACAACTATTGCCATACTCTTCTGCATTGCATTTCCCGCATCCTGTGAAAATACCATAACACTCATTGAAAGAATTGTTGTTAATGCTGTCATAAGAATTGGACGCATTCTTGTTTTTCCTGTTACAATAAGTGCTGTTCTCTTATCAAGTCCCTGAATACGAAGCTTATTAGTGTAGTCAACGAATACAATACCGTTGTTTACTACAGTTCCCATAAGGATCATAAATCCCATTAATGCCATGGCTGAAATAGTCTGGCCAAAGATTATTAATCCTATCATTCCTCCTGTAAATGCCAAAGGAATTGTAAAGAATATAATAAACGGTGACAATAAGCTTTGGAACTGTGCAACCATAATAAGGTAAACTAAAATAGCTCCTAAAAGTATAGCCTGTAGCATCTGCCAAATCATATCCATAACCTGATCTGATTCACCTCCGATTTCAATTGTGTAACCGTCAGGTATATTGTATTCATTTATTTTCTTTTCAAGTTCTCTGGACATTAATGTTGCATTATATCCATCCTCAACTTCTGCAGTTACTGATAAATACTGTGTAAGATTTTTTCTCTTGATTGTATTTACACTGTCTTCAATATTCATAGTTGCAAAATCAGATAACTTGTAATTCTTCTTTACTTCTTTTCCGGTATCATCATAAATTGTTGCTGTAATCTTTGACTTCATAAGATTTTCGTAAGTAAGCTTATCTGTTTCATCAACTACTTTTACTGCCACATCATCATCGCCTACATTAAGTGTTATGGAATCTTTGTCAGTTGTTGTACGTGCTACAAGTTGCTGATATATCTGTGCAACTGTAAGTCCCTTGGTTGCTGCCTTGTTCTTGTCAATCTGAAGATGTATCTGCTTATCCTTCTCGTCAATACCGTTAGTAACTTCTTTTGCTCCCTTAATGCTCTTAACCATATCCATTACGTCTTCACTAATGGAAATTAATTTGTCCTGGTCTTTTCCATAAATATTTACTGCAAGACCACCTGATATCATACTTGACATATCCCCCATTGCAGAAGAACTTACCTTAAATTCCTTGCACTTTATGTCTTTAGTATTAGTTTCAATCTCTTTTATAATCTTTCTAAACTGCTTAGTTGTTTTAATACTATCATCTGTTAAAACACTGAATGTGAAGTTTGTGTAGTTATCAGATGAACTTCCCATGGACATTACTGCCGCCCCTGTGTTTCCATCCATTGCACCTACTTTTGATACTCCGTCTACTTTTTGAATTTTTTCCATAACCTGACTTGCAGTATCATAAGCTGTATCTTTATCAATTGACTTGTCAAAAGTTAATGTTGCTGAAATCTGATTACTTTCCATATCATCCATTAATACAAGTCCTGTACTAAACACTTTTGCAACACAGATTGCCAACAATACAATTGAAATTCCAATCGGCACTATCTTGTGATTTAAGCAAAATTCCAATGCCACTTCATACTTCTCTTTAACCTTGTCAAAGAACCTATGGTTCTGTTCCTTAGTCTTTCTAAGTACTACTGAAGAAATTGTCGGTACAACTGTAAGTGCTACTATTAATGATGCAATAAGTGCATATGAAATAGTAAATGCAAAAGGTATCATTAACTGGCTAACTGTTCCTGATGTATAAACCATTGGAAGGAATACACAGATTGTTGTAAGCGTTGATGCAATAATTGCTCCTGCAACCTGTTTCGCTCCCTGAACTGCTGCTCTAGGTGCTGAAATTCCCCTGTTTCTAAGTCTATAAACGTTCTCTATAACAACAATGGAGTTATCTACCAACATACCTATGCCAAGACAAAGTCCTGCCAATGACATTACATTTAATGTTATATTTGTAAAATACATTATGATAATTGCAAAAAGTACACTAAAAGGAATACTGAAAGCAACTACCAATGTAGGCTTAACATCTTTTAAGAATAATGCAAGAACTATAATTGCAAGAATTGCTCCCAAAAGAATACTTGATAAAATACTCTTAACTATAATGTCTATGTATTCACCCTGATCCATTAATGGAGTAATTGTAAGTCCATCATACTGTTTTTCTAACTCTTTAAACGAGCTTTTCAAATTAGTTGAAACAGTACTTGTGCTTGCTGTACTTGCCTTAAATGCTGATAACAATAAAGCGTCCTCACCATTTAACTTAGCATATGACTCGCCTTCATTATCAATTGTAACAATGTCTGCAACATCACTTAATTTGATTTTTCCAATGCCTTTTACGCTTGTAAGAACCATCTTTTTAAGCTGTTTTGCATTGGTATAATTTTCACCTACTTTTACAAGCCACTGATTGTCTTTCTTATCATCAATATAACCTGCAGGCATTGAGAAATTCTGTGCAGTAATTAACTGTGATAATGTATCAAGTGTTAAAAGTGAATCAATATTTGAATTTTCAATTGCTGCCTTTCTTGAATTTTCTAAATCCTGTTCTGATTTTTCAAGTTCTTCTTTTGCAGAATTAATCTTTGACTGTCCTGCTTCCATCTGGGCATCACCTGAGCCAAATCCTGCTGCAGCTTCAAGACTTCCTTCCTGAACACTAACATAATTCTTGTCAATGTCCTTCATCTTACTATTGATAGTCTCTACCATCTTTTCTGCTGCTAAAATTTTAGTTTTAAGATTGGCAAGTTCTGTATCAATCTGAGGTATTCTAACTTCAACAATGTTGTAAATCTGTTTTAAGTTATCCAATGTAATAAGTTCAGCTTTATCTTTCTGTCCCATATTTGTAAGCCATTTCTTAAAGCCTTCCAATTCATCAGGATTATCAATTGCATCCTTAACGCTTTTTGGAATTGTAACATTCATAGTCTTTGCTACACTTCCATATTGCTTGTTAAGATTGGCAAGTGTGTTGTTAATCTCTTTATAATTCTTTTCTATTTTGTTATCTTCATATATTTTCTTTTCGGCTTCTAAGGCACTCTGGCTTGCTTTCATACTGTTAAGAGATGATTCATATGCAATCTTTGTTGCCTTTGCATCTGTTAACTTAGAATCGGCCTCAGCAAGCTGTTTGTTAGTGCTTGACTGCTTATCTTTTAAAGCTTTCTTCTGGTCAGCAAGTTCACTTTCTGCCTTATTTAATTTAGACTTGGCAGAACTAATCTTCTTGTCTGCATCTGCTAATTTGCTGTTAGTCTTTTCAAGAATCTTGTTATTAATCTTGTCTATTTTATTCTGATTAAGTCTTACTTCAACTGTATCCTCAACTCCACCAACTACTGAAACACTGGCAACTCCGTCCTGTCTTTCAATATATGGTTCTACAACCTCTTTTGAAAATGTAGTAAGGTCTTTAATGTTCTTTCCGTCGTAATTTACGCTGGCATACATTGTTGCCATCATATCCATACTTAATTCCATGGTGTTAGGTTTTCCACATCCGTCAGGAAAATCTACACTGTCAAGTGCATTTGATACTTTTACAAGAGCTGAATCCATATCTGTATCGTCTGCAAATTCAAGCATTACAATACCATAATTCTCTGATGATGTACTTGTTACATTCTTTACGCCACTAATTATGCCAAGAGCATTTTCCATTGGCTTAGTTACATCTGTTTCTACTTTTTCAGGTGACGCACCGGGTTCTGTTGTAACAACAATCAAATATGGTACTTCCATATCCGGCAAAAGGTCTGTCTGCATTTTGCTTAAGCTGACTCCACCTATTATTAAAACTACGATTACAGCCACTAATACGAAAAATGGCTTTTTAACACAAAACTTACTCATTTATCTTATCCTTTTCTGTCTTTAACTTGCAACACACTACCGACTTAATTATTTTAGTGATTACATATTATGATAATTTATTCTAATTGTAAATATTTAATGAACAACCTAATTAATAATCTAATTAATATTTCTTATTTTTTCCTGCAATATTCTTCCAACTGCATCTGAAAACTGATGAATGGTCTCAATTTTCACAAAATCTTTTCCAAAAATTTCTTTGGCTGCAATTGTCCCCCTCTCACTTCCCATAAAAATTCCTATAACCTGAATGTTATTACTTTTTAGATTATGAATTTCCTTTTCCGTGTCCTTTATTGCCAATTCATCTGTGTATTCATTGTTCTTGTAAAAAGCACCTTCCGTTGCACTTTGGTCATCCTGAGGGCTTGCGTCCGTAAGAACTACAAGTATTCTTTTTCCCTTAGGTGAATGTTCCATTAAATGACCTGCTCCCTTTAAAGCCAAACCATCTCTGTTATTTCCTGCGGCAACATACTTAAATATTTCCTTGCCTGCTTTCTGTTCACTATAATCTTTGAAAATCCTTAGCACAGTATAGCCTCTAATACTACAATAAGAATATATCTGACAAGGTATATTGCATCTTTCAAGACTTTTTGCAAGAACGTAAACCTGTGCGGCAATAAATTCCTGACTATTCTTTCTTGATGATGAACCGTCAATCATTATATCAACGGAAAAACCTGACTTATCCTCTTGCTCTTTTTTCTCAAAAACTCTTGGATTATCAACATACAATGCCTGCCAAATTTTGCCACCGTTAATCTTTCCGTGATTAGACATTGAAGGAAAAATCTCTCTTTCGCTGTCTAAAGTTATCCTTAACTGTTCTGAAAGTCTGTTAATGCTATTCTTATATACGGGTCTGTTTTTTTCAAAATATTCTTTGTTCTTTTCGTACTGATTCTTGCATTCTCTTCTAAATTCCAAAATTTCTTTTATTTCTTTTTTAGGCAATTCTCTGCTTTGTTCTTTTAAATTATATTTTTCGCCCTTTGTAAACAAGAGATGGCTTTCTTTGTGCTTTCCTGTACATAATTTTTCTTCAATTCTTTGATTTTCAAAATCATTATACATATTTTTGCCAAAAGTTGACTGAACATATTCCAAGGCATATTTAGGATTTCCATTTAATGAAAACTGTAAAAGATAGTTTTTCCCTTTTTTCAGAACTCCTGTTTTTCCTTCGTTAAAGCCGGTTGGGTCATCGTACTTCTTTGTTCTTACATATGTGGCACTTACTTTTCCAACTGACCGAAATGGTGACAACACTTTTTGAAGAAAATATACTCCTTCCTTATTTTTCTTTAGTGACGGTGTATAAGAGAATTTCTCAGACAATATCTTTTTAGTTTTACCTATTATCTGCTCTGTTGTCATATCGTTTGAAAAATCAAATTCACTTAACAACTCTTCCTCTTCAGCCGACAAATTGGATTCTTTTCCTAAAATCTGTCTACAATAACCGTATCTTATTTTTTCAATTAGTGAATTATCAGTATATTTCTTAAATCGCCTAACAGTTTCCTTTGCATATTCAACACGCAAATCTGTTAATGCCATACGATAGTCTTTTTCTTTATTAAACAGTACCTTTTCAAGTCCAATCCAAAACAACCCCTCAAAAAGCTCCTTGTCCTTTCCACCAAGCATATTGAAAAATTCTTCTAATTGAGAGCCATCGTACCATTTATAGCTTAACCCAATTATGATATTTAAATATGTATCCGCCTTGCCATCAGGTGAAAAAGCCAAATATAACGGATTAAGTTCGTAATCTTCTGCCGATGCCCATATGAAGTTTTTTGCACGTTTTATTTCTCTTATATCTGCTTCCATTTTTGTTCAAATCTTCTCTCTAAGTTAACTTTCTTTAATAAACTTATTTTTTTAATAAATCTACTTTTAAATAGATTTCAGTTAATTATTCTTTTAATATATCTTTTTTATAATTTACTTTTTAAACAAATCCTCTGTTTTAATCTTCTTTGAAATTCTTGCCCCTATAGTGTCCTTTATAAGTGTCTGTTCGTACATATCAAAAGACTTATTAGTTATTCCCATATCAAGTGCTGTATGAACTTCAAGTCCTTTTTCCATTAATGCTATGGAATCAAGCAATCCTCTAATATCCAATGTCTTAGATGATATCTCTGAATTTTCACACTTCTTCTGTAAATCAAGAAAAACATTGGCAAATTCTTCTGCCGCCTGCTCACTTATCGTTTCAAATTTGTCCTGTATAAGTTTTATAAGATTATCTTTAGAAATCATTGGCATTTTTATAACTGCAAATCTTGAAACCAACGCTTCATTTAATTCTTTTGTTCCTGAATATCCATAGTTCATAGTTGCAATAAACCTTGTTGCCGGATGCAAATCTATTCTGTCATATCCTGGAACATCAATAGTTCTTCTAAAATCAAGAGTGGCATGTAGTACCGCCATTGCTTCACTTTTCGCCATATTTATTTCATCAAGAATGGCAAAACCGCCTGACTTAGCTGCACTGTAAACAGGTCCCGGTCTGAAAGTTACCTCTCCATTTCTAAAAGTATCCATACCTATTAAAGACGCTGCATCCATATTTACGTGAAAAGAAATATCCCACTTAGGTCTTCCAAAAGCTGCTGCCAGATTTTCCGCAAAAATATTTTTTCCTGTAGCCTTATGCCCCACAAGCAAAATATTCTCCCCGCAAAGTAATGCCGTAACCGCCTGATTCCAAATTTCATCTCCGTAATAAAGATTATCTGGCTTAGGGATTCTGTATAACAACTCCTTACTAACAGGATAACTCTCCCTGTATAAATTTATTTCTTTTTTTAGGTTTTCGTTAATGTTAAGTTTCTGTAAATAATTGTTCATTTTGTTCACTTCTTTCTTAGTGTAAATAAGCTTCATTTTTTTGCAATTTTAATTTGTTCACTACATTTCTTTGGTTTTATATTATATAACACCTTTTTCTCTTTTACTCAATATGTTGTGAGAAAAAATCTCACGTCAGTCGTTAAATATATTTTTTCACACCAAACTATCCCTTAAACACAGCGCTCCCCACCCTGCCTGTTTATTAGGCCACTGCTCATATCCCGGCAGATGCTTTGCACCACGTATCAGATACGCTTTTATTTTTTCTCCATAAAGATAGGGATCATTGCCTCTTACTATTCCCCATTCCATCATTAAAGCTGCACTGCCTGTTACAAAAGGTGTTGCCATTGATGTTCCGCTTAAAACTGTTGTTCCACCACCTGTAGCCGCCGACCTTATGTTTACCCCCGGTGCAACTATGTCAGGTTTTATCTGGTTGTTCTCTCTTGTAAAACCTCTTCCTGAGAAAGTTGCCACCTTGTCTGTACTTGTATCATAGGCTCCTACACTAATTGCCTTGTCAGTTGCCGACGGTATTGTCAAAGTAATTTCCGGATCAGGTTTTAAAAATCCCGTAAAAGTATTAATCGACTGATTTCCCGGCAACCACATATCATACTTTCCCACAACACTTACTTCAGGAATAATTCTTATAATCCATATTCCTGAATCTATGTATTGATTGACAGGTATTAAATCCATATAAATTTCCTGATACCTGGTATATGGTTTCGGTGAGCCGTACAATATGAAAACATTAGTATTTCCTAATGTGTAACTGCTAATTGAATTGCCCCTTCTATTTTCTACATTATCTGATATACTTCTTCCTATTTCATTACTTGTTTCATCACTTATTCCATTATTTAGCCTATTACTTTCTATATTGTTCTCCCTTATCACCGGTGTTCTCTCTCCTGTAGGTGCCTCAATCTGAATTGCAAATGTATCCACATAATCTTTCCACAACTGTATGCTTATGGATTTCTGATATGCCGAAACCTGTAGTTCCACATCCTCATTAGAAAAAGCATAACCTGATGTATGTCCAATGCCGTCTCCCTCATTTCCCGTTCCAATCTGTACTGAAATTCGGTTTCCGTCTATAACCGAATTAATATATGAGGATACTAATGTTGTTCCATCATGAGAGCCATATGTGTTGCCAAAACTAATGTTAAGTGATAATGGCATTTTATATTCGTTTGCTGTTTTTACAATAAAGTCTATTGCCTCCATTAGCCGCGTTGTTCTCGGAAAAGAATTTTCTGTTGCTGTTGCCATTTTTACAATTACCAATTTGCTTTTTGTTGCAATTCCAAGATTATTATTTTTATTGTCTGCAAAATTTCCAGCAGCAATTCCGGCAACATGAGTTCCATGTCCTGTTAAATCCCTTGAATTAACTTTCGTATAAGAATTTTCAAGCATCAAAGCCTGATTAATATCCGATTCACTATAAACCGTATCCGTTACCTGATCCCACAATCTTAAAATTCTCGTACTTCCGTCCTGATTTCTAAAAACCGAATTGGTGTAATCGATTCCACTGTCAGCAATGCCAACAATAACGCCTTCTCCAAACAAACCCATTCCATTATTTAAAAAATTGTCCTGTTGCACCTGATTAATTCAAGACTCTCTCTTTCCATTTAGTACGCTATATTCTAATCTCTTAGGTTTTTCAATAAAAATAATTTGCTCTAAATTGCTAATTGCATCAATTAAGTTTTTAGGTGTTGTTATAATTGCATATCCATTAGATAATTCTCTTACGTTAACATTAGGCAATCTCCTCAGTTCATCCAAATCCCCCTGATATCTTATAATTAACTCCCAAATATTATTTTCTATTCCCACAGATAATTCCTGAGACTTTTCCAAATCTTCTTCCGGCAGATTCAATGCAATATTTAATGTATTATCTATTTTTTCATTCATAAAAAAGACCTCAAACATATTTCTTTCCGAAATCTTTAACTAAACTTAATCTAACTCTAATTGCTTTTTGCAATACTTATTAAATTTAATTAAATAATCTCTATCACTGAAATATATTTAAGGTCTTTAAATATTATTCTTTGAAATTAAAGTGCTATATCATTAATCTTCTTTATTTCTTCATCTGAGAAATCTGTATTTTCCACAGCCTTAATGTTGTCAAGAATCTGTGATGTTTTTGAAGCACCTGCAAGTACAGTTGTAACAATACCGTCTTTAAGAATCCAGCTTAAAGCCATTTCTGCCGCACCTGATTCGGGACCATAATTGTTTGCCAAATCAAAATGTGTAATTCCATTATCAAAAGCTGTGAAGCATAAATTCTTCATATTCTCATAAGGTGCAGTGCTTCCAAAATTGTGCCAAAATCCTAACGACACTGCCGGAAGTTTTAATCCGCTTGTTCCTACTCTGTTATACTTCATGTCCTTATAACGTGTTTGTGCTGCCTGATACATAAATTACATCCTCCTTATTTTAGGAAACCGTTAACAATTTGTTCTTCGGCTTCCGCTTCTGTCAGACCTAAAGTTTGTAACTTAATAAGCTGTTCCCCTGCAATTTTTCCTATAGCTGCCTCATGAATAAGTGAAGCATCTAAATCATTAGCTGTAATTTCCGGTATGGCACTAATCTTTGCATTATCCATAATAATGGCATCACACTCTGAATGACCATTACATCTTGCATTACCGTTAATTACAGAATAAAAAATCTGTTTTGAATTATCCCTTGCCACAGAACGGGAAATAACATTGGCACTTGAACCGTCACCATCCATGTCAACTTCAAAACGTGTTGTTGCTGTCTGGTTTCCGTGAGTCATAATTCTCTCAGTAATTACAATCTTGGCATCCTTGTCAAGTTTTCCCTTTGTAACTCGGTTAGTGGAATCTATTCCCTTAATCTGAACAGTTTCCATTTCCATATATCCACCCTCTTCTATATTTACAATAGTTGTAGGGTTCATAACATTTTCACCATTCCCATCGCCTTTGCCATAATGCTTTTCAACATATTTTACTCTGGCATTCTTACCAATGTAAAATGTATGAATTCCATCGTGTCTAGAAAGCTTGTCCCCACTATTGTGAATTCCGCATCCTGCTACTATAAGCACATCTGCACCTTCACCAATATGGAAATCATTATATACACATTCCTCCAAACCTGTCTTGCTGATTACAACAGGGATGTGCACACTTTCATTTTTTGTTCCCGGCTTAACATAAATATCAATGCCGTCTTTGTCTTCTTTAGTTACAATATCTATATTTGCAGTTGTATTTCTGCTATCCTTTTTGCTATTTGCCCTGATATTATAAGCACCGGCAGGAATCTCATGTAATCCTGTAAGTTGCTCAAATAATTCCATCTGTATTTTATCCATAACAAT
>OJMP01001773.1_pt1 | contig 13356 bp, 19 predicted proteins | sample 1597311 | NCBI WGS metagenome assembly OJMP01 (sample SAMEA2452134, study PRJEB22498) | human gut metagenome | biome: human feces; feature: human gut; material: feces | place: Australia | collected 2012 | reverse complement strand
CTTCGAACGCTGGAAAACTGGGAGTCTGGTGTGAGAGTTCCTCCGGTGTACGTCGAAAAATTAATTGTCGAAAAATTGGTTTCGGTGAAGAAGGAAAGGGGGTAGGAGGATGCAAAAGAGTGTGATTTTTTTTAAGCAATCTTTGCCTGAAAAGGTAATGACTCTATTAGTATCCATTGCAAATGAAGCATTTAATAACCGCGAAGGGCAGATCACGGGTATTAGAGAATCTTCTCATTGTTTGTCTTTTGGTGGTGATGAGAATTTGTATGGCTGTTTGCAATTAGGAATGCTGGAATTGGAGGACAACAAAGAGTTTCTGAAGTGTGTACGTGACTGGAAATGGGTCGATGAGGAATATCCTGAGGAGAATTATAACGTATGGAGAATAATGGCCAGGTCCCTATAATAGCAGAAAGGGATAGATATCGTAAGCAGTTGACATTTGATATTGATACAAAGACTTTAGAAATTTATTATCCTAAAGCTAATTGGCGTCATGGTTATGATGATATTCGCGGATTTTTAAAAAGAGAAGGATTTGATTGGTGTGAAGGAACGGTATATGTTTCTAAAAAGCCATTGGAATCTTATGAAGTAACAAAAATAGTAAGGGATCTTGTAAAAAGGTATCCCTGGTTGAATAAGTGTATGAGGGATTGTAGGCAAGCTAATATAGGCAGACAGCATAGTCTAAATTATATATTTAGCAAAAATGCGAAAGTACCAACCAGAGAAGAATTGAATGCTTCAAAGGATCCTCATTCTGCAAAAAAAAAATCAACAGGACCCAAAAAGAAGACTCCAGATCAAATGAAACTTCATAATTTTTTTGAAATGAATGTAATGGAACGGTAGTATAGGAGAAAATTATGGCAAGACGAAATACGATTGACGAAAATCAAATCGAAATGGTAGTGGTAGAAAGACCTAATGAGAAAGGTCCTGCAGAACTTGTAATATCACCCAAATTGCCGGAAAAAGCGGTAAAGACGAAAGATAATGTTAGTTCTTTTATTACTCAGAATCTTCTGGATGCCGGTGAACAATTACTTGAAATGGAAAAGGGCGGTAGGGTAAAAAAACAAATCCGTACAAAAGTAACTTTTTCATACGAAGGTATTGATATTCTTACGAAAAAGGAATTTACTCTGTTCGATCAGGAAGTACATGATGCAGTAGTAACTCTCTTTAAAGCCGGTAATCATTTTATCACTTCGGCCATGGTATATAGAGCCATGACCGGCAAAACAAATTCCGAGTACATACATCCAGACAAACTCAAAGAAATTGAAGAATCTATAGATAAGTGTATGTTCTCAAAACTTGTTATTGATGCCACCGAAGAAGCTGCCTATTATGGGTTCGAGGAAGCAAAGTACGATGGATCATTGTTATCAGCAGAAAAAATGACTATAAAAATGGGTGGAAGGAGAGTTGCAGCTTACAAAATCTTGGTAGAGCCGTTATTGTACCGGTATGCAAAGGCCGGAAAACAAATATCAGCTATTGATATCAAGCTTTTGGATACTCCTGTATCAAAGACTAATGATATTATTGTTCTACAGGGATTTTTGCTACGAAAAATTGAGGCGATGAAGTCAGATCGGACTGCAGACAGAATTATACTATATGATGATATTTATAAAATTCTCGGTATTAATGAACCGCAAAAAGTGAAAAATCAACTCCAAAGAATAAGAAAATATATGGATACCATGTTGGAATATTGGAAAGGAGAAAAGTATATTACTGATTTTATTGTAAATAAAAAAGGTAAATCTTATTATTCTGTGACCATATACATTTAATAAAAAATAAATTATAGTCTCTTTGCTACTACCCTATTTTACCTTAAAAAACGGGTCAAAATAGTTACTTTGTCTCGTTTTCAACAATACAATAAAAATAGTCATAAATCAAGTATATTTTTTTGCATTATAACGAATTATTATAATTTTTCAATAAAATAGCGAAGACTTCTTATGCTTCAAAGTCCTCGCTATACAATCGCTAAAAAATATCTAATAGACTGGATCCATTAATGGAGCCCATAATTTGATAGATTAAGGCGGATATAAAAATGATAACTCCAATCGCCGATCCAATAACCTTTACAGATCTTTTACTCATACAGACTACTCATCTCCTCTCGTATTTTGTTACAGATTCTTTTAGATTGGACAAAGTTTCTATTGACGTTTCCAACTCTTTGATGAAAGTACTCAGGTCGAGTTCTATTTGCTCAGAGTCTGTTAAATAGTTGTAAAAATCTCTTTCAAGCTGTTTCGTTTTCTTTTGGATGGCCAAAGCTGTACTCTGAATTTTATCGTTCTCTTTATCCTTGTTTTCTTTCAATTTTTTTGCAGCTTTCTTTTTCAACTCTTCAAAATCTTCATTTTCAGTAGGAAAATCAGAAGTTGTCTCTTCTTTTATGGAACCAGTATTATCGTTGTCGGGTTGAATATCTGAAGATGATTCTTCACTACTATTATTAGACTCAGTAGTCCAATCAACCATATTTCGTATTTCGTCTATTGATGGTAAAGTTAATTTCTCTCCAGAAATATGATATTGTTTTATATAATGAGCGAGTAATGCTTGTTCATCCACTGTTAATGTATGGTAAGTACTTATCTCTGATATGGACATACCATGGTTTATAACTACCTCTTTTAGTTCATCAATTAAGCTGTCAAAATTTTTATACCGGATGATTTGACGGACCGTATATTTACCTTTCAGATCATCAGCAATTCGTTGATTGACGTTGAAACGTTGTTCTTTCGGTAGGTTTTTATTTTGTCGAGTATAAATTTCGGCAAGTTCATTAATCTTTTCGGCGGTGCGCAGGGCATCAAAAGGACGAACGGATTCGTTATGTACGATGATACGTGCTCTTACACTATCTCTGTCAGTATCGCCCTTTTCAACCATACAATCAATACCGTTTACATAAAGAGGATGGATATTTTTGCAATATAATTTGTATTCCACTGTGTCTTCAACACCATCAATGTTTTCATAGCGTTGGAACAAGTTCTGTAAAGCATGCAGTCTTCTATCGCCACTTTCCAATTCGTAGATATCATTATCTTCTATGTAATTGACGTTCAGGGGATTCAGCAGACCATATTGTAAAAGGAGTTGCTCCATCTCTTCAATGTTATCTATGGGATAATCATTGAGTTCGCTGCTCTTGATTTTCTGATAAGATATTCTTTTAAAGGTTCTGGGTGCAGTATCCGGTACAGAAGTTCTATTTCCTTCCTGTGAAAGGTTAAGGCTTCCGAGACCTTGAAGAGACTGTTTCGCTGAATCTTTTAAATCATTTCCAAGCATATTTAAATTCATTCGGGGTTTAGTACTCATATAAATTCCTTTCCTAAAGTGACATCATGTCACTTCTACTTATTTCACTGTTCCAAATGCAAATCTTGCAGAGTGTTTTTGGGAGATTGACGTTGGCCTAAAACCCATGTTTTCTCCAAACTCTTTTTCATGTAGTTAAGAAATGGGGTGATATCACCGGTATTGTCATAATGGTCTAAGGCTTTATAATACTGATCTTTTGTTTCTGAATATACTACTAAAGGTGGATAGTTATTGATCATCAAGTAATAATTCATGAGGGTTCGTCCTACTCTTCCATTCCCATCGGCAAATGCATGGATATTTTCAAATTTACAATGGATATAAGCAGCTGTTTTTAAAATATTTTCGCCCTTATCAGGAATGTTTAAAATTTCGTCACATAATTCCTCAATTTCAGATGGAACTTCTTCTGGCAAGGCACCTTGATCTGATTGACCAATTACATAATCATGTATTTTATATTGTCCAGGTCGTTCACCCCTTGCCCAACGGCGCTCATCATAAGCACCTTGCATAAGTTGATAATGGACATTTTTTACAAAATCAGAGGTAATAGGATCCTTATTTATAATTTTAGGGGCCAGATAATTGTAACATTTTCTTTGGTTTTCGATTTCAAAAATGGTTCGAGTATCACCAGAAAAATTTACTACTTTACCATTTTCGAAGATTTCTCTGGTATCATGATATGTAATTTGAGAATTTTCTATCGCACCAGAGTTGTATGCAAAGATAATACGAAAATTACTAAGCTGTTGATCTAATTTTTCAATGCTATCTATTTTCTTCTCTTTCCATTTTTTTATTATGTCAACATAGGTCACTACAAAATAGCCTCCTTTTTTAATCATGAAAATAATTTTTACCAAAGAAGTGACATCATGTCACTTCTGCTTTTCCAATTCATGAATAGCCCAGCTCAAAGCACTCTTGGTGTTTTCGTTGCAATTCTTAGTCTCTAACAATTCGTAGAGTCTTTCAATTTTTTTAGACTCTATTGTACTATATGAACTCTCTAATTCGAAGATAGCCCATATCAAAGCACCATCAGTATTTTCATTGAAATTGCCGGTCTCTAACAATTCATACAGTGTATCCATTTTCATTTTTTCCATATGCTTACCCCTTTTAAATATAGATTAGAGGTGACATGATGTCACTTCTGTAAAATTAACATGCGTAAGCGGCCTTTATTGCCCTTATGGTATCATCATCCAATATGCCCATGGCAATGAGTAACATGCAATAATCGTAGAGGACATTGGATGATGATGTATATTTTATCAGATCGCTGCCGGAAATAGAAAGAACTTCATTTACCTTGATGTCTTTACGAATGCTGGGAAGATTTTTTGCACCAAGGAGCTCTTCATATTGAGCATTCAGTTCTTTATATATGTTGGTTGAGGTTTCCGCAGCGGTCTGATATGCTCCCAAAAATTGAGCAGCTATTTCATATTCATCCTGCAATTCCCGGAGTTTTGCCAGGACTTCTTTGAAGCCTTTAAAAGAAAATCCTTCAGATCGAACAGGAATTACTACATAATCCGATATCATAAGACTATTAACAATCAGTATATCATTACGCGGAGCCGTATCAATAAAAATATAATCATAATCATCTATAATAGTCTGCAATGCTCTCTTTAAGATAATTTGATTGTTTAAGTTATTTGTCTTACTTTGTAACAAAAGGAAATCGGGAATAAGTGATAAACGTTTGCTTGCAGGTAAAATGTCTATGTACTCGCCGACATTATAGATACAAGATTTTACTTCTTCCGCGGATCTGTACCGAAATTTAAAAATTTCAGAGACATTTTTTTGCGGAGCCATAGTAAGGCCGCTCATAATGTCAGCGCTGTCCTCCTGAAAATGATTAAAGAGCAGAGATAAGTTTCCCGATTCGTCTGTGTCTACAAGCAATACTCTTTTTCCAAAAAGGGCTAAGATTTCTCCAAAAAAAGCCGTTGACGTGGTCTTACCAACTCCACCTTTGTTGTTAACTACACTAATTACTTTTGCTGCCATAATATACTCCTTCTTTTATTTGTTATTGCAGATTTTTTCACATGAAAAATTAAAAAGATTGCTTAATTCATTTATTACATCTTGAGCTGACTGCTCGCTAACAGATGAATTTTCTAATGCCTTTTTACAGAAAGATTTAATGATATCATTAAAAGCAGAACTGTCTACCATAGTATAGATATCTTCTTTATCACAGGTTGCTAAAAAATCGTAAACCCTAATTTTTTTAGCAGCCTCATCTTCTGCAATCTCTCCACGTTTAAGGAGTAATCTGTAGCTGCTGGCCAGCAATTCATATCCATTCATTAAAAAATCCTCTCTTTCTTAAGGATGAAGTGACATCATGTCACTTCATATTTTTCTAGTTCTTTTATAACCTCCTAATAAATTATAATTTACTTTATAATTTACTTTATAATTTATTATAGCACTATTTATAGTGCTATGCAATGATTAAAGAAAATATTTTTTCTTTTCTTCTTCGCTGGCAGATACTTCTATAATGTCTCCCGGCTGGCAATCCAAAAGTAGACATAATATATTAAGGGTTGCGATCGTAATGTTTCCGCCACGACGTAAACTGGTTAGGGTTGCCTGAGATAGAAAATTATTTTCTCGCAAAAAACTATTGGCGTAACCATGTTTATTTAATTCATCAATCACGTCTATCTTATAAATAATCATTGATTATTCTCCTATTCTTTTTTGTATAGTATAACACTGTATGTAGTGCCATGCAACTACCCCGAAAAGTTTTATAGAAGTGACATCATGTCACTTTAGAAGGCATCATTAGAAAAGAGTATAAAGGCAGAACCTTGGTACTCTTTTTCTTTGTGGAAATGGCATAATGTTCTTTCCATATATGTTATTATATATAATAACATATATGGAAAAAGAGAATTAGAGGTGACATGATGTCACCTCTGGTTTGTATCACAGACTCCAAAATTGACTGGGATACAAGGAAACTTTTCAAAGGCTCACACGTTCAGTTTTCCGAGGAAACAAAAAAGTTTGTTCATGACTGACCTAAAACAACAAAAATAAAAACATAAACAATGGAACCCACTATCATCTCCCCCAAACCCCCGCTGGGGGCTTTTTTCTTTCTGCACTCCCGGGGGACATCTCTTTTTCTTATGTCTTCGTCTCCGGTCTGAACGATAATTTTTCTCCTGTCCCAAGTCAAGAACCATAAAAATTTAAAAGGATAAATTTTTATATAAATATAAAAAATTGAAAACATAATTTTTTATATTTTTCCTGACATGTGCCCTGAGAAAAATTCAACATCGATCAGACGCCCAAGACAGATATACCGGAGACGAAGACATAAGAAAAGGAGATGATGCGAGCCGGAAGTTTCAGAAAGAAAAACTAAGACCAACAACCCAGAGCAGAAACCCGAAAACGTGATAGGCTCCGCAGGAGCCGGAAAGGTTAAAAAGAATGAAGAGTATAAAAATCGAAACAGCTATTGGTGAAATCAAAGCAAGTGTTGATGTATTAAATAATCTTTCATTAGCACTATCGATAGCAAGCAGCAGATGAAATATACGAAGTACTCGACAGCATGGGTATTTATTACAAATAATTTCAAATCTGACCTATCGGCAGGACGGGGAGAAAGAGGAACAACATGACAAAAAAAGAACTGGAAATCAGATATAAGGTACTAAAAGAGAGAATGGAAAGAATTTATGAACTATGTAAAGAATATACCGGTATAAGTGATGGAGCTAAAACTATAGGAGAAATAGAAGCGAACTGTGACCCTGATATAATAGAGCAAATCATCAACGGGAGAATATAACAAAAAGAGAAATAAAAAGAGGGGCACAAGCCCCTCTCAGACTGTAGACAAAGCTCCTTCCTGTGAGGGAGCTTTGTCTACAGTCTGAAGGGTCTGGAAAAATTCCAGACCCTTAGTCTTCATAAATTCTCATTACACATTATCGTAATGAGTCCACATACGGATGATTTTTATAGAGCCTTGGTATTCTACACCATCTTCTGTGAAAGGCTCTTCATACACCTGATACACAAGGCGGTGCTGAATATTAATCCTACGGGATAGGATACCATCCAGCTTTCCTACTAATTTTTCATATCTCGGGGGATTCTGATATGGATTTACCCTGATAATATCAATCAGGTCTTTTGCTTTTGCAGAGATTCTGGCAGCCTTTAATAGCTGTAGGTCTTTAAGTGATTGCTTAGTGAAAAAAATTTTGTACATTACCAGTTTACCTTATCTTCCGACACGCAATTTTTTAACGGTTCCTTGGCTCCTGCAATGATCGATTCTGTCATGTGGGGGATGGAGTCCAGATATAGCGTTTCTTCTATTGCGTTCCAATCATCTTCAGAGATAAGTACAGCATTTCCATTTTTCCCGACAATTAATGTGGGTTCATGATATGTGCACGTATTCTCTATGAGATTGTAGAGGTCCTTTCTTGCAGTAGTAATATTAATGGTTGACATAATAAATCTCCTTAGTGGTGTGAGGTTTTGTGTGTTTAGGTTTCGTGTTGTTTAGGTTCGTGTTGTTTAGGTTCGTGTTCTTAATAATAGTCTCGTCAGTAATAATACTTATATTCTCAGCTTCGTTTTCGAATAAAGCATTCTTATATCATATATATGATAACGTACGTTAAAACGTACGTCAATCATTAATCTTATTATATGCACAAAAATTTTATTTTACAATTTCCATTTTAAAAAATCCTGATAGGAGATAGGTATAAGTTCTATGCTGTTTTTGGGAGGCTCCGGTTTTAAATAATATATTTTTTTCGACAAAATTCCATTTTCTCCGGGAATATTTATTTCCAACCGATAGCAGCCATCAAGGAAAAGCTGACGATAGATTTCTTCATCACAATCGCCATAATCCTTCAGATCATGTACGGAGATCATATCGGCCAGCTGAAACTCCGGGAGATTACATTTTACTACTGGACAGGCTCCGCGCTTATAGCAGCTGGGTAAATTTGAATAGATCTCTTTACCAATAGTGTTTACAGAGGCCTGGATCAATTTATCCATGGCTTGAATGATTTCGATTCTTTTTAATATGTCTTTCACAGGATTACATGCTTCTTTTTCGGCTTTCAGTTTTTTATACTCTGTGAGAAAGCTGGAAAGTTTATCAGCTGCAATAAGGTGCTCTACCGGTACTAATATTGTCTGTCGGGTGCAGCTGCTGATAGATTTCCTGATCAGAGTATCAAATTCCTTGGTATTAAACCAGATACTTTCCGTCAGTTCCTTATTAATTGCCTTGGAAGCCAGTTTTGTATAGCTGGTGGTTTTTCTGCCTGCGCCGGTAGAGAGATATATGTAATGTACGTTTGGACGAATATATTTTTGTACCCAGCTACGGTCGCATTTTAAGATCTTACAGGCGCTACGAAACGAAAGAGTATAGTCATATTCGAGAGCAGTTAAACATTGCTGCCATTTATCTTCATATTCATCAAAAGTTACCAGCATCTGGTTGCTATTCATCAATGTACCTCCATTTCCTTTATATGTTATAATATACCATAACATATATAAAAAGTAAAATAAAACGATACCTAAGAAGGCATCGTTTTATAATTTCAGTTTGACCGATTTGCAATTTTTCTAATGCTCTCAAGAACATGATCACATTCATGCCATACAATCCAACTACAGTCTCCATCTTTTTCTGCATTCATAACCTGTGTAATAAGAGACATGCTTGTTTCAGATAACCTCTCAGCAATGCTATCCCATTTCGCTGATTGAATCCATTTTGCAAATCTCGGTTGATAATACTTCACTTCTCCGTTAACAATATTGACAATATGATCAAAGAACAAAGAGGTCACATTGTTAGTGATTTGAAGGCAAATAATTATATCCCGGAGAAGAGGCTGGTACATAAAATCGGCAGACTTAATGGATTGACCGGGGGGAAATTTAACAAGGTAAGCGATATTGTAAATTCCGTGAAGAGTGGAAAACTATCAAACCGATATGGGGAAGCATCTCTGCTGAAGGAAATAGGAGATGACTTGCAACATCAACGAAAGATAATGTCACCTGCAGCACAGCAAAAGATATATGCAGCTGCGGTGCCTACACGGTAGGAGGAAAAGAAATGCTGAAAACAAACGAATTTCGTAAAAAAATGGCTGATGTTTTTATAAAATCTCTGGAGGAAAAGCAGTTCGAATGGAAAAAAGAATGGGCTGCGATGGAAACTCCTTATAACGTAATTAGTGGCAAGAAATATAGAGGTACAAATAAATTTTTCCTTTATTTACAGAGCCAGGAAAGACTATCTGAAGGAGAAATTCCGGATCCCAGATGGGCGACATTTAAGCAGATCCAGGACGCCGGATGGAAGGTAAAAAAGGGTGCAAAGGGATTCGTAGTTGAATTATGGAAACCGTATGATTTTGAATCAAAAAGAGAAATCAGCTGGAAAGAATACATTGAGAATCACTTGTCACATGAAAAATACGGCGTTATTACAAGAAATTATTATGTTTTTAATGGCCGGGATATAGAAGGAATACCGGAGTTACAGCCTCAAACAACGAAGGAAATCGTTAGTGATGAAATTATAGATAAGATTCAAAAAGGCATGGATTTACAAATCCTGAATGACGGTGGGGATAGGGCTTATTATAGTCCTAAAACGGATTCTGTTCATCTGCCAGAAAAAGATACTTTTTATAATTCCTACGCGTATAATGCTACGGCATTACATGAATTATCGCATGCAACAGGTGCGGAAAAACGGCTGAACCGTGACATCAGAAATGCCTTTGGAACAGAGAAATACGCATATGAAGAGTTGGTTGCTGAAATATCTGCCTGCTTTATGAGCGAGCATATCCAAATAGAGCAGACAGAAGAGCATGTAAATAATCATAAAGCATATATTCAATCCTGGACTAAGGCATTATCAGAAAAGCCAGAACTGCTGATGAAAGCTATACGTGACGCTGAAAAAGCTGCAAATTATCTGGAATATCATGCAGAAATTTTATCAAAGGAAGAGTATCAAGAAACGCTTACGCTGCATGAAAATGAGGAAACACCCGGAAATGCTTCTGAAAAAACGGTTGAGAAGATAACAAATTCGATTACTAGGGAAGCTGATCTGAAGGCAAATGGATATAAACTTACGCCAGCATTGAAAAAGCATATGGATAGACTGGACCAACTGACCGGCCGGAAAAATACTGTAAAAGATATTTATAAGGCATATAAGACACATGATTTTCACGGAGATCCGGAGATGGAAAAGACTATAAAAAGCATTGGAAAAATCTTTCAACGGCAGGAAATGCAGATAAAAGCCGTCATTCCTGAAAGGTAAAGGTTACCTCATTTAAAAGTGTTCACATAGTAACTGTTGACCTGTGAGTGCCTGGCATCGTAACTCAGAATCACTATTACGATGCCGGGAGAAAGGAGAATATTATAGACTGCAAAAAGTGTGTACTAAGAGAAAAATGTCTGCAAAAACTGTGTACTCAAAGTTATAGTGCCTGCAAAAACTGTGTACTATAACGCTCTTTGACAGGGGCAGTATAGAAAGATTTACTGCAAAAAGTGTGTACTGAATGCATGACTGCAAAAAGTGTGTACTTAAAATTGCTAATTTTCGATAAATACCTGCAAAAAGTGTGTACTGAAAATATAAAACAATGAAAATAATACGAAAAATAGTATCTATAAGATACGATAAGTGGAATTTTTCCGGTCAGAAATGTCATTTTGAGGCCTGCAAAAAGTGTGTACTTAAAAATATGATGACTGCAAAAAGTGTGTACTAACAGTAGATCCATAAAAAAGTGCCTGCAAAAAGTGTGTACTAATACTGCAAAAACTGTATACCATGCCTGCAAAAAGTGTGTACTAATACTGCAAAAACTGTATACCGTGCCTGCAAAAAGTGTGTACTAACATAAAATTATATTAAATAAAAAAAGCTGAAAAATAAAGAATAGAGGATAATTACATATGATAAAACGAACACTCAAAAACTATAAAATGCACAAAAATAGCACTTTACATCTTTTGGACGTGTTGCTAATATACAGGCAACAAAAAAAGATGCTCCACACCGACCAAAGTTTGAATCATCTTTTTTTGCAAAACGTAATAGTTTAACAGCTTCCCTTAGGCATACGTTCTGTATGTGAAGGGCTTATTTCGTATACGCTGTTTTGCGTAGTATACCATTTATTTCACAAAAATGCAAGATAAATAGGGATAGTACAATATGATTAGTAGCCAAAAATTTTTTGCGGAATACAAAAATAGTGAAAAATTAAATATTATGCGTATAAAATCTGGCCGTGCAGATAATATGATTCGTTTGGCAACGGAACTCCCGAAGGCTGCCGGAAATAGCGACATTTACATGTCGATGAACCCATTAACCAGAGTGAATCATAGTGTCCATCGTGATCAGGAACATATTGCCAGGCTAAAATGGCTTTATGTAGATCTGGATTATTACAATACGGTATATAAGGCATATACCAAGGATCAGATCATGGGATTACTGGAACTTGATTACTATGACCGCATAATTCCTCGGCCAACCTATGTGGTAGATAGTGGACGAGGGTTGTATTTGCTTTGGCGCATCGATGAGAATGTAAAGGCCCATAGCCGGTGGATCAAAATGCAGATGTATTTGTACAATCAGTTATTGGACTTTGGCGCCGACCGGAAAATAGTGACTGACAGTGCCAGAGTATTACGAATCCCTGGGAGTACAAATAGCAAATCAGGATCCTGTGTAACTATCTTGGAGGCAACCGACCTAAAATATAGTTTAACCAACTTGATAAGAGACTATATTACAGGCGATCGGCCGAGTGATAAAATGATCAGTTATGCCGAACATATATCAAAAACTTTGCAAATTCCTTTGCCGGATATGCAAAACCGGGATGCGGTAAAGTTATATATTTCGGCCAACAAAGACGCTGCATATATGTTTCATCAGCATAAAGTTGGCCAACATAAGATAAAATATAAAAAAATAACGTATCTTAGAACGGAGTATAGCTTAGCCAGGGCAAAGTTGAATGACTTAGAGCAGCTGATCAGGATTCGTGATTATGACCATGGCTACAGAGAACACATTTTGTTCTTGTACCGGTATTGGAAACTCTGTATCAGTGATGACTATGCAGGTAGCCTACAGCATGTGATAGCACTTAACAATACTTTACATAATCCGCTACCGGAAAAAGAAGTAGTAAAAGCCACCAAAAGCGCGGAAAAATATTATGCAGCGGGGAAAATATTCCGGTGTAGTAATAATTATGTTATCCAAGCCCTTAATATTACTCCAGATGAAATGCAATATTTACAGGTGTTTATTAGTCCTGAAGAAAGGAAGAAGAGGAAAAAGGTCCGTAACCAGCGGGCTTATTTGGCGTCTTTAAAAAGTACTGGAAAAAAGACAAAAAAGGACCAGATACGTGATAGAAGAACAGCCATAGAAAAAATGATCAGGAAAGGTTATAGTGTTGTAAAAATCTGTGAAAATTTACATATATCAAGAGCAACATTATATTCTGATCTGAAGATTATCCAGGCTATTGCCGGAGAAAAAGAAGAAAAGAAAGCCAAATTGAAGAAATTATTTGAGGCATATAAAAGCGTTGAAAAAAAGAAGAGTCTAATTTTTTCAGCCCCTTTATTATATATGTCCTTTAGGACATCTGGCGTTGTTTTATGTGGATATGCCCGGGTGATTCTTTATCGATATTTGCGTTATTTGTGGGTATCCTTTTGCAGTTTCAGTGGGCGCTTTGGCTCGTTACGGTTTGACAGACCACCCATTGGGTGGTATAATGATTACATTACATATTTCAATAATGTGAGGATGGTACTATGACAATCAAAGAAGCTAGGTATCTTTCTGGTATGACGCAAAAG
>OJMP01001770.1_pt1 | contig 13382 bp, 10 predicted proteins | sample 1597311 | NCBI WGS metagenome assembly OJMP01 (sample SAMEA2452134, study PRJEB22498) | human gut metagenome | biome: human feces; feature: human gut; material: feces | place: Australia | collected 2012 | reverse complement strand
CATAAGCGAAAATTCCTTTAGGCTCAGATGAAAAAACAAATTCCCTATTATTATGGTAGTAGAACAATGGTTTTACTCCAATGTGATCTCTAACAACAATCGCTGTGTCATTGTCATAGATTACAAAGGAGAAAATACCATTTAATTCCTTGAAAATATCTGTTCCAAAAACTAAATAGCAGTATAGGATTATTTCTGTGTCACCGGTTGTTTCAAAACTAATATTAAAAGAAGATAACATTTTACATAAATAATCAGTATTGTATATTTCGCCATTATAAACAATTGTAGCTTTGTGATTTTTGTAAGCCCGTGTCATTGGCTGATGTCCGCCTTTAATGTCACGGATTGAAAGCCTTGAATGGGCAAAACCTACAAAACCACCAATAATATTATTTGGAAACTCTGTTTTATCAGAGAACCCATTGTTGTTAAGAAAACCTGAAAGATAAATATCGTCATCATCAGGCCCCCTGTGTTTTATGGCATTTTTCATTTTTTCTAGTTTGTTTTTGAGAAAATAGTAAGTCTGTTCGTTTGAAATGTTATATTTAGTCTGAAAAAAACCTGCAATTCCGCACATAAAAAACTCCATTCTACAATTTAATTAGGGTAAATAATATTTGTAAGAATACTTATAAAAAATTACAAAATTGTTACGTGTGGACTTTTAATTACCGGTTGAATCTGCCTGCCCCCAAGGGCCTTTTCAATTGTATCTTCAATTAAGTCCACATGAGCAATCATTGAATTAGGTTTGGATAAATAATTATCCTGACCGAAAGGAACAAAAAATATATTTTTGGTATTAAGTAGAATACCGATATTTTTCAAATTCATACCTAATGCATCATTGGTACTTAAAAAAATAACTAAAGGTCGGTTGTTTCTTAAATGAGCCTTGGCAGCCATAAGCACAGGAGTGTCAGAAATGCCATTGGCAAGTTTAGACAGGGTATTTCCTGTACACGGTGCAATAATAAGAAGGTCTAGCATAGATTTTGGACCTATAGGTTCTGCATCGGGAATTGTGGTTATAGGCGGTTTTCCACTTATTTCTTCAGCAAGTTTCAGAAAATCTTTACATTTACCAAAACGGCTGTCAGTAGAAGAGGCGTTGTCTGAAAAAATAGTAAACAGATTAGCCTGTGTATCGGCAAGCCGTCTTAATTCTTCAAAAACTTTTTTGTAGGTACAGTATGAACCTGTAATGCCTACGCCAATGTTTTTATCCTTAAAGTTGTGTGCCATTTTCCCCAGTCCTTTCTAAATAAGAAATAATACTTTTTGCAATTAATTCCCCGGCACTTTTAGGAGCAGTTTTCCCGGGAAGTCCGGGGCATGTAACAAGGGATAATCTATATTTTTTAACAAGTTCATTGTTTATTCCATAAGGTTTTGAAGCAACTTCAAAAAGAACACAGTCTTTTTTTACTAAGCTTAAAAGATTCTCAGTCAAAACTTCACAAGGAACAGTGTTAATTATTATGTCAAAGTCACTAATACATTCAATCAGATTATCAAAAGTGGAAGTATTTAATCCGTAAGAAGAGGCCTGGCATAAATGAATTGGAGTGTGGTCATAAATAGTTACACACACGTTTAACGCCTTTAATTTAAGTGCAGTGTTTATGCCACACCTGCCAAAACCTATAATCAAAGCTTTAGCTGTATCAAGTGCAAAAGGGGTATTATTTATTATATTGCTAATTAATCCTTCAGCCGTTAGCATTGCGTTGGACCAGACAACTTTTTCATCTTTAAGAAAATCAAAATAGTTAATATTTTTCTTTTTAAGAGAAGTTGTCACATCGCTTGAAATATTTCCGGCAAAAACTGTTTGCCCCGGTTTTAATAAAGCAATAAAAGTGCTTATTGGAAAACTGGAATATAAATCACAGTTTAAATACAAACTATCTTTGGAAAAAGGAGTGCCACATAAAATGTAAGCATCTTCATTAAAATCAAAATTGTTTTTTATATAGGAACAAAATCCATTATTATTTAAATAGGAATTTGCATATATTTGTCTTTTGTCACCGGATAATACAGCTATATTTCTCATAATCGCCTCCTCTTACAATAAAATATGCATTGCAGAAGAAATTGTGACTTACTTCTTTTTATTTTTTAAGAGAAATCATATACTTGTAGATGTTATTATTTTTGCAAAAGATAAGGCAGAAAATCAGAAGAAATTTTGCAAAAGAAAAATGGAGGAAAATATGGAAAAAAATAAAATCAAAAAAATAGCGTTAATTTTTAATATTTTACAGGTAATTGCACTTGCAGTATTTGAGGTAGTGCTTTTCAGACTTGTATCATATAAAAATATATTAGATTATGTACCTGCTAAATATTTTATAATCTTAGAAGTTGTTCTTGTGGCAATAACTATTATTCCTTTTCTAATAAGAAAGGGAAAGAAAACATCAATTATTTCTATGGTTATATCTATATTAATGGCAATAGTGTTATTTGCAACTTCAATTTTGGGAGTGGTTTATGATAAGGATATTAAAAATGTTTTAAACAAGGCAGATCAGACCATAGATGATGTGGTAGAAAACTCTAAACTTTCAACTGAGGAATATGGTGTATATATTCTAAAGAGTGATAAGGCAGAAGAACTAAATGATATTGAAAATTATAATTTAGGATATAACCTATCTTATGCAAAAGACGAAACAGATTCAGTATTAAAAAACGTTCTCGCAAAAGCTAACAATAAGCTTATTGCCAATGAATATGACGATTTACTTAAAATGGCAGATGAACTTTTGAATACTGAAAAAACTGCATTTATTTTTAATCAGGCAATGTTAGATCTTATTGAAAATGCAGGCGATGATACAAATGATGGTAAGAATAATGGAATTTATAAAAACTTTACCAACAAGATTAAATGTATTTATGTAGTAAATGTAAAAACTGCCGTAAAGGAATATGGTGGAGATAAGAATGTTACAAAAGAATGCTTTAATGTGTATATTAGCGGTATAGACACAGAAGGGGATGTAACAGCAAAGAGTAGAAGTGATGTTAATATTATAATGTCAATTAATCCTGTTACACATCAGGTATTGTTACTTTCGACACCTAGAGATTACTATGTGCCGTTATCCATTTCTAATGGAGTAAAGGACAAACTTACTCATGCAGGAAATTATGGAATAAATGTCTCAATGGATACTCTTGAAATGCTTTATGATATTAAATTGGATTATTTTATTCGATTAAACTTTACAGGCTTTGTAGATATTATTGATGCTCTTGGAGGCATTGATGTTGTGTCAGATTATTCTTTCTCAACACATGGATATAGCTATAGTGAAGGATTAAACAGTAATTTAAGTGGTATTCAGGCATTGTGGTTTGCAAGAGAAAGACATGCGTTTGCAGAGGGCGATAATCAAAGAGGACGTGATCAGATGAAAGTTATTGAGGCAGTTATTAAGAAAGCCCAGTCATCAGCGTTACTTAACAATTATGATGAGATTTTTGCAAATATAAGCAAGAGTTTCCAAACTAATATGCCTAAAAAAGACATTAAGGCTCTTGTAAAATATCAGCTTAATGAAACACCTAATTGGAAAGTTGTTTCTACAAGTGTTACAGGAACAGGAAGATCAGATGTAACATATTCAGTTCCAAATTCAAGAGCATATGTAATGAATCCTGATGAAAATTCTGTAAATGAAGCAAAGAAGTTATTACAGAAGATTCAGAATAACAAAAAAATAAAAGTTAAAACAACAACTGAATAATAAAAGTTGTTTTTGGAATCAAATATTAGCCCCCCTTTTTATAATATTTGATTTATAAAGGTACTATAGATTTAATCTTAAGATTTATGTTTTGCTAGAAACATAGCGCAGGAGGAAAAATATGAATAAGGATTACATTGAAAACTTTGACGATTTTAGTGATAAAGAAGAAATCAAATTGATTTCAACTAAAGCTAATACACTTAAAGTTTTGGAAGAAAGAATTACTAAGGCTAAAGTTGAGCCTATGCTAATTATTATTGCCCGGGATTATCGTATGAATAAAAGCGAGATGGCAAACGAAATCAGTAAGACTTTCAAAGGCGAAAAGATAGTTATCAGAAGTTCATCAACCAATGAAGACTGTCTGAAAAAATCTAATGCAGGCCATTATACAAGTGTATTGGATGTGGATTCATCTGATACTTCAAATATAATAAGCGCTATTGATATTGTGTTGGAATCTTATTTTTCTGATATGGATGATATATCAGAACAGCAGGTTTTAATACAGCACCAGGCAGTTGACGTGGCATATTGTGGTGTTTTGTTTACCTATGATATTCAGGGACAAAGACCATATTATCTTATTAATTATGATGACACCGGTTCCACAGATTTAGTAACAAGTGGTAGGGGTGGAAAAACATTATGGATTGCCAGAAATATTGAACTTTCACAGCTTGAAGAGCAGTGGAGAAATCTTATTGTTGCAATAGATGAAATTGAGAATATTTTTAAAATTCCCCTTGATATTGAGTTTGCGGTAAATAAGAATAATGAAGTTATCATTTTTCAGGCAAGACCTTTGGTTGCCAATTTCTCGAATATTAAGAATGTTCAGGGAACAATTAAGAATTTTTATGGAAAAATAGAAGATTTAAAATGTGAATATAAAGATATAAAAAGCGTAATTGATGGTAAAAATATGATGTTTTCCGATATGGCTTTTTGGAATCCTTCTGAGATTATAGGTACAAGTCCCCGTACTTTGGACTATTCATTGTACAGATATATTATTACTTCAGAAGCTTGGAACCAGGGGCTTGTTCCGATGGGATACAGACAGCTTAATGATGAGTTAATGTATCAGATAGGAATTAAGCCATACATTAGTCTTGATTATTCTTTTTATTCATTAACACCTTCAAAGATAGACGAAAAACTTGCCACAAAACTTGTGGAATTCTATAAGAAGAAGCTGAAAAAGGATACAACGGCACATGATAAAATTGAGTTTGAAATTGTTTATTCAAACTTTGATTTTAACACTGAAAACAGAACAAAAGAATTGCTGGATAACGGTTTTTCAAAAGAAGAAAGACAGCAGATTTTAGAGTCATTAAAAGAACTTACGGTAACAAACATTAAGAATCATAAACAGATTTCAGAAAGTGATAATGAAGACATTAAACACTTAGAAAAAACCCGTAAACACATTGTTGAAAACGATATGGAATCAGAGGATGTTAACAAGATAGTTGAAGATATTCTTGAACTTTTGGAAGATATTAGAATTTATGGAACACCTCAGTTTACAAGACAGGCAAGAATGGCATTTATTGCAAGAGCTTTTTGCAGTTCATTAGTTGATTCAGGATGGTTTACAAAGAATGAAATAGATCAGTTTATGAAATCTATTGCAACTGTATCTTCTAAGTTTGAACAGGATTATCAGAAGTTCTCAGTTGGGAAAATGAGCCGAAATGAATTTAATAATAAATACGGACATTTAAGAAGCGGCACTTATGATATTAGAACAGATAGTTATAACCAGATGGTTTTCAGACCGGCAGTAGGTCATAATAAAGTTCAGAAAGTTAAAGAAGAATTTGAAGGACTTAACAGCGAAAAACTTGAAGAAGCTTTAAAATCAATAGGTTTAGATGTTACACCTAAAGATTTTAATCTGTTTTTAAGAACTTCAATTGAAGGCAGAGAATTCTTTAAGTTTGAATTTACTAAGTCACTAAGTTTAGTACTTGATTTAATACAGATGTTAGGTAAACTCCTTGACATTGACAGAAAAGATTTATCATGGATTTCAGCTTATGATTTTAAAGAATGTTTTTACTTGAATAATGAACAAATGGGTAAAAAGTTAAATGCTATTATTGTTAATAATAAAAAACATTATGATAAATATTTAAACGCTATTTTGCCTGATGTTATTCTTGATATTACAAGTGTTTCTGTTATTCCTGTTAATGAGGCACGTCCTAACTTTATTACCTCTAAAAAGGTTGAAGGTGAAGTTGTTAATCTTGAACTTGAAACAGATGAAGACCTTATGGACAAGATTGTTATGATTCCTAAAGCTGATCCGGGATATGAATGGATTTTTACAAAGGGAATCAAAGACTTTATTACAAAGTATGGCGGTGTGGCATCACACATGGCAATACGTTGCGCTGAGTTTGAAATTCCCGCAGCAATTGGATGTGGTGAGAAGATTTACGATTATGCGTCAAAAATCAACTATATGGAACTTGATTGTGCTAACGGTATAATTAAAGAAGGTTTACAATGTGAGGATTTAAGAGCACTTATTACCCAGCGTGAAGGTGTAAATCAGTATGGAGATCCTACAGATGTATTGGAAGCAGCATATATAAGGTTCTATGAGCTACTTGGTTTTATTCCACAGCCTGCTTCTAACCACGTTAAAAACGTCGGCAAGCTATTTGAACGTCAGTGTGATTTATTAATTGTAGCCGGTGGAGGTGCTCTTCCTGTGAAATATTATGACAGACCTCATAATGAAGAACTACAGCCATACAGAGATGTAATGGAAGAAAAACTTATAAAACATTGTATTGGGGAAGGTATTCCTATTATTGCAACCTGTAGGGGAATGCAGTATATGAATGTTTTGTTTGGAGGAAAATTATTGTATCATCCTGAATTAAAGGTTGAGAGACCACGTTCAGTAGACCATGAGGTTTATCTTGTTGAAGAAGACAGAACAATATGGGTTAATAATTTCCATAAAGATGTTATTCCGATAGATGGGCTGGCATCTTGTTTTAAACCACTTGCAATTGACAGGGAAAATCAGACAATTGAAGCTTTCGGTTCTGATGAGATGAAAGTTTTGGCATTGCAGTGGCATCCTGAAAGAAAATTTGAAACAGCAAATGCTTTGGAAGAAACAAGAAAGTTAGTTGTTAATTTTATTCAGAAACACATTAAATAGTATTTTATTCAGATTATATTTTGATATTTTTAAAGCTCCATTTGAAAAAGTGGGGCTTTTGTAATATATTTACATAAAAGCGATTAAAAATGAAAGATTGGAGAATTTATGGAAGAAAAATTAAAATACTGGAGTAAAAGATATAAATTAAAAGATTTAGTAATATGTGGATATCAGGGAGGATATCCTATGATACAGTTTAAAAGAGAAGAGGATATGAGTGTTCCACATATGTCAAAATATGAGATTAATAAAGTTTTGCGAAGCGCTGAAATGAAAGGTGGAGTAAGACTTGGTGTAGCATTTAACCTTAGAAGAACTGCTTTTTTACTTTTTAATGAAGATACTATTGTAATATGTGGTCATGAATATGTTTTAGATGTTATTCTTGAAAAATTATTTGGATAGAAAATCGACAAAAAGGTTAAAAAAATATTGCATAAGACATATGAATGTAACATATTTGTAACATTCTCTTGACATTCTGTAACAGTTGGTGTATATTTATACTCGCAAGCCACAAAAGTGGAAAGAAAAGGAGTATAGATATGAGAAAAATAAGACTCATTGCTGAGGCTGTTTGTCTAATCACATCAATGACAATTACACCTGTTGTAACGTCAGTTGAGAAGAATGACAGTATGGTAGTGGAAACTGTAGCAGAAGCTAGTCAGACACCGGTACTTAAATCAGCAAATGTGATACCAATCTTACAATCAGAAGATACTACTAATTCTCTTAAACTTAAAGGTCTTGATAATGATCAGGTTAATACAGAGATTGTAAAAGAAACAATTGGAGGTTCAGCATTTATTTTGAAAGCATCTGAAGATGATGCGAATGAAACTTCAGAAGAAACAAACAAACTTGAGAATGAAAACAAATCCAATAATAAGGATGCAAACAATAAAAAGTCTAAGAAAGACGGAAAGAAATCTAAAAAGAAGAAGTCTAAGAAGAAATCTTCTTCAAAATCTAAATCAAAATATAAAAGTCTTGGAACTTTTAAAATAACAGGTTATTGCTCATGTGCAGCATGCTGTGGGAAGACAACAGGTATTACGGCATCAGGAACAAGAGCAACAGCAGGCAGAACAATTGCTGCTGACACTTCAAGATTTCCTTTTGGAACAAAGTTGAAGTTCAATGGAAACACTTACACAGTTGAAGACAGAGGTGGAGCAATTAGAGGAAACAGAATTGACCTTTATTTCAGTTCACATAGTGAAGCTCTTGCCTGGGGTGTAAGATATATGGAAGTTTTAGTAGAAAAATAAATTAGTAGTTAAAAGATAAACTTTTATAAGATGTAATATTCGTATAAAGTTAAAATTAAAGAGAATTAAAAGTTAATAAAAGAGGTTTTACTTTAAAGTGAGTTTGGCTTTGGGTAAAGCTTCTTTTTGCATTACATTATTATTTCAGGCAAACATATTGAAAAAACAGCATATTTATTGTATAATTCAATAATTGTGAAAAAATATAATTAACCCGGAGGCTAAAATGGAATTAGAAAACGAAAAGATTGAATCAAAAAATTTTATAGAATTAATAATTGATAAAGATTTAGAGGAAGGAAGATTTGACCATGTGCAGACTAGATTTCCACCAGAGCCTAACGGTTATCTTCATATAGGACATGCTAAATCTATTCTTTTAAACTATGGTTTAGCAAAGAAGTACAATGGAAAGTTTAATATGAGATTTGATGATACTAATCCTACTAAAGAGAAGGAAGAGTTCGTGGAATCAATTTTAAAAGATATTAAGTGGCTTGGTGCTGATTGGGAAGACAGATTATTCTTTGCTTCAAATTATTTTGAGCAGATGTATGAAGCAGCTATTAAGTTAATTAAGAAAGGTAAAGCATATGTTTGTGACCTTTCTCCTGAAGAAATCAGAGAATACCGTGGTACATTAACTGAGCCGGGTAAGGATAGTCCATACAGAAACAGATCTGTAGAAGAGAACTTAGAGTTATTTGATAACATGAAAAAGGGTGTTTATAAAGACGGTGAAAAAGTATTAAGAGCTAAGATTGATATGACATCACCTAACATTAACATGAGAGATCCAATTATCTATAGAGTTGCTCATATGACACATCATAAAACAGGAGATAAATGGTGCATCTATCCAATGTACGATTTTGCTCATCCAATAGAAGATGCTATTGAGGGGGTAACACATTCTATTTGTACATTAGAGTTTGAAGATCATAGACCTTTGTATGACTGGGTAGTTAGAGAATTGGAATATCCTAATCCACCTAGACAGATTGAGTTTGCTAAGTTATATGTAACAAATGTTGTTACAGGAAAAAGATATATTAAGAAATTAGTTGAAGACGGAATAGTTGACGGATGGGATGACCCAAGACTTGTTTCTATTGCAGCATTGAGAAGACGTGGATTTACTCCTGAGTCAATTAAGATGTTTGTTGACTTATGTGGAATTTCAAAGAGCCAGAGTTCAGTTGACTATGCAATGCTTGAATATTGTATTAGAGAAGACTTGAAGGCTAAGAAACCAAGACTTATGGCTGTTCTTGATCCAATTAAGGTTATAATTGACAACTATCCTGAAGATCAGGTTGAATGGTTTGATGTGGTTAACAATGTAGAATGTCCTGAACTTGGAACAAGAAAGGTTCCTTTCTGTAAGGAGATTTACATTGATAGAGAAGATTTTATGGAAGAACCACCAAAGAAATACTTTAGATTATTCCCTGTTAACGAAGTAAGACTTATGAATGCATATTTTGTTAAATGTGTAGATTATAAGAAAGACGAAAATGGAAATGTTACAGAGATTCATTGTACTTATGATCCTGAAACAAGAAGTGGAAGTGGCTTTACAGGACGTAAAGTTAAGGGAACAATCCATTGGGTATCAGCAAGACATGGTGTTAAGTCAGAAGTCAGATTATATGAAAATATTGTTGATGAAGAAAAAGGCAAGTTAAATGAAGATGGAACACTTAACTTAAATCCTAATTCATTAACTGTATTAAAAGACTGCTATGTAGAGCCAAATATTGCAGATGTTAAGCCGGAAGACAAATTCCAGTTTGTAAGACAGGGATACTTCTGTGCAGACTTAAAAGATTATACAAAAGAGAAACCTGTATTTAACAGAATTGTTTCACTTAAAAGTTCATTTAAGCTACCTAAATAAAAAGCTTGGACAAAACCAGAGTAAATTGTAAACAGTACTGTGAATTTTGAAAAGGAGCCACACCGAGGTGTAGCTCCTTTTCAAATAAAAGAAACGTATGAAAAAAAATAAAGCATCCAATTAAGAGTAGTTATTTAATTCTCATCAAATAAGTGTATTTCTATAAATCTTCAACCTCGTCTTTAAGTAGGTCATCACCTTCGCCAAGGTCTACGTCATCTTCTGTTTCAACATCTTCATTTACAGCGTCTTCGTCTACGAAATCATCTTCATTAAAATCATGTGTGTAAACTTCTTCGTAGTCATCTTTTCCAACAAATTCCGAAACAATGTCTTTTGCCTGATTTACAACATTTTTAACTTTGTCCTTTGCCATCTGAATGTTTTCTTCACCAACTTTTTCTACAAAAACGTCTTTGGCATCCATTGCTTTATCTTTGGCTTCGTCTACCTTATCCATTACCTTTTCGATATTTTCTTCACCAACTTTTTCAGTAACAATGTCTTTAACCTTATCAGTTACATCAGCAACCTTGTCAACAGCTTTATCAGTTACATCTTTAGCTTTTCTTCTGTTAAAGGTAATTGTGACTTTCTTGTTGCCATCATTGTCATTGCCGGTGTTTACCTGAAAGATTTTTTCATCATCAAAATCTTCAAAGCCTTCATTTTCGTCTTTTTTATTTTTTACATATAAAGCTCCACCAACTGCAGCACCGGCAACTGCTGCCGCACCTATTATTTTCTTAAAGAATCCCATAGCTATATCCTCCATTTCGGTAAATTGTTAAGATAATTATAATACTATTTTTAACTAAAATAAAGCAATAATACATAATTTTAGAAAAAAACATTGCCACAAATTGTTGAAATAGCAGGACAAAAATGTTAGTCTACTAAATGGTGAATAAAAACAAGTAAAAAAGAAATTTTTCAGAGAAAAATCAACTCTTTTATAAAAAATCATAAATTGAATTTTATTATAAAAGTGAGAATAAAAGTAAATTAGATAAAAATAAGAAAGGATGAAGAATGTATGGATACAAAGATTGTATTTTTTGACATTGACGGTACGATTTACAGCTATGAAAAGGGGATTCCAAAAGATACGGCAAAGGCCATTGAGCTTTTGAAGGCTAATGGGCACATACCGGTTATTTGCACAGGAAGAACAAAATGCATGATTTACCCTGATTTTATAAACTTAGGATTTGATAACATAATTGCAGGTGCAGGAACTTACTGCGAGACAAATGGAAAAGAACTTTACTATAAGAAGCTTGAGGATGCTGAAGCAAGAAGAGTTATTGACGGTTTCCTTGAATATGGATTTTTTCCATTGGCAGAAGGAAAAGAATATATTTATGTTGGAACTGATACTTCTAATCTTATTCATGCAAACGTACAGTATATGGACGTACATTATGAGAAAAATCCTAATTCAATTAAAACAGTAGAAGAAAAACATATTGAAATTTCCAAGGTAACCGGTGGCTTTCAGAATGATAGTGATATGAAAGCTTTTAGTGAAAAGTTTAAGAACGACTACTCGATTATTAACCATAACAATATGCTTCTTGAATTTATTCCAAAGGGATACAATAAAGCAGTTGGAATTGACAGACTTATTAAAGAAATAGGCATTCCAAAAGAGGACACATATGCCTTCGGAGACAGCTTTAATGACATTGATATGCTTAACTATGTTGAATACGGTTGCTTAATGGGCAATGGTAATCAGGAACTTAAAAATAAAGTAGAATACAAAACAGACAGATTTGATGAAGGTGGAATTTATAACGGCTTAAAGAAGTTTGAATTAATTTAGAAAAGAAATGGTAAACGAAAAAAATAATGGATAATACATTTGGAGAAAAAAGCAGACAAAATTTTAGAATAGAAATAGAAAACAAAAATACAATTATAAAAGAGATTACAGATTTTGACTTGGAGCAGACTTTAGAATGTGGCCAGTGCTTTAGATTTTACAAGCAGGATGAAGAAGATTATGTTGTGGTTGCTTTTAATAAGTTGCTTCATATTAAACAAAGTGGTAATCAATTAATTTTTTTTAATACTGAAAAGCCTGATGTGGAAAACATATGGATTCCATATTTTGACCTTGAAAGAGATTATAATGAAATTAAATCTTTCCTTTTAAAAAAAGATAGTAAATTAGAAGAAGCTATTAAGGAAAAGTGGGGAATACGTATTCTTAATCAGGAATTTTACGAGACATTAATATCTTTTATTATTTCCCAAAATAAACAAATACCACATATTAAGCAGTTGGTTAGAAGAATAAGTGAGGAATACGGTGAGTATTTAGGAGAAGTAAACGGTGAGAGATATTATTCTTTTCCTGATGTGAAAACTCTTGGAACAATAACTGAGGAAGCTTTTAGAGAGATGAAAACAGGGTTCAGGGCACCATATCTTTACGATGCGGCACAGAAACTTGCAACAGGTGTGATTTCCATGGAAACATTAAAAGGATTAAATGAAAATGAAACCAGAGATAAACTAATTAGCATAAAGGGCGTAGGCGAAAAAGTGGCCAACTGTGTAATGTTGTTTTCTTTAGGCTTTCGAGAAGCATTCCCAGTAGATGTTTGGATAAAGAGAATAATGGAAAGCGTTTATTTTAATGGAGAGGATACACCAAAAGACCAAATTCAGCTTTTTGCAAAAGAACAGTATGGAGAATATGGCGGTTATGCACAGCAATACCTTTTTTGTTTTGGAAGAGAAAACAAGGTTGGAACGAAGAAATAATTAGCAAAAAATATAATCAGCAACAGAATAATTTATAAAGTTTTGATGACAAAATATTAAATAATTGTAAAAAATCAGATTTACTATTGCATTAATTCCAAAAAGTGTTAATATAGTTCATAGTTGATTGGCACTCAAAGAAGATGAGTGCTAACAAAGAAATGAGACAGAATAGATGGAGGTTTTAAAATGAAATTAGTACCATTAGCAGACAGAGTAGTATTAAAACAGAGCACTCCTGAAGAAAAAACAAAGTCAGGAATAATTTTAACAAGTCAGACACAGGAAAAACCACAACAGGCAGAAGTTGTTGCAGTAGGTCCCGGTGGAGTAATTGATGGAAAAGAAGTAACAATGACAGTTAAGGTTGGAGATAAGGTTATCTTTTCAAAATATGCAGGAAATGAAGTTAAGCTAGACGAAGAAGAATTTATTATTGTAAAACAGTCTGACATTCTTGCTGTTGT
>OJMP01001765.1_pt1 | contig 13440 bp, 13 predicted proteins | sample 1597311 | NCBI WGS metagenome assembly OJMP01 (sample SAMEA2452134, study PRJEB22498) | human gut metagenome | biome: human feces; feature: human gut; material: feces | place: Australia | collected 2012 | reverse complement strand
CTGGAAGAGAAAAAGAAAGAAAAATTGGAAAAGCTTAATGCGGGAGAATTAGAAGAGCTTAAAAAGTGTATTTTGGAAAAAGGAGTAGAAATCGAACAGGAAATTTTATTGGCGGAAAATGCGATAGCGGAAAATTGAAAAAAGTGCTGAGAAATGCAGGGGAAACGATAAGATTTGTAAATAGTATGATAGATTTTGTGAAAATAAGGAAAGAGGTTTTATAAAATAAGGGAAGAGGTTTTACAAAAAAGCTTGACATGTGTGAGAGCAGGGATTATAATATTACAGCATGACTAAAGGAGAAACAGTATACGCCATAGCCCCGGAGTGTGCTGATTTCACATATACAGGCAAGTAAATGTTATCTGATGATTTTATAGGAGGAACACCCATGAAAACTTATATGGCTAACCCTGATAAGATTGAAAGAAAATGGTATGTGGTTGACGCTGAAGGCGCTACACTTGGACGTCTTGCATCTGAGATCGCAAAGGTACTCAGAGGAAAGAACAAACCGGAATATACTCCGCACATCGATACAGGAGATTATGTAATCGTTGTTAATGCAGAGAAAGTTAAAGTAACAGGAAAGAAATTACAGCAGAAGATCTACTACAATCACTCTGACTATGTTGGAGGAATGAGAGAGACTACACTTGCTGAGCTTCTTGCTAAGAAGCCAGAGAAGGTGATCGAGCTTGCTGTTAAGGGAATGCTTCCGAAAGGACCTATGGGAAGAGACATGATCAAGAAGCTTCATGTATACGCTGGACCAGAGCATGCAAATCAGGCTCAGAAGCCGGAAGTTCTTACATTTTAGGTAGAAGGAGGAAATAACAGTGGCTAACGCAAAATATTACGGAACAGGAAGAAGAAAAAAATCTATCGCAAGAGTATATCTTGTACCTGGAACAGGAAAGATCACAATCAATAAAAGAGATATTGACGAGTACTTAGGTCTTGAGACTTTAAAGGTAATCGTTCGTCAGCCATTAGTAGCAACTGAGACAGTTGACAAGTTTGACGTTTTAGTAAACGTAAAGGGCGGCGGATACTCAGGACAGGCCGGTGCCATCCGTCATGGTATCTCCCGTGCACTCCTTCAGGTAGATAACGAGTACAGACCTACTCTTAAGGCTGCTGGATTCTTAACAAGAGATCCACGTATGAAAGAGCGTAAGAAATACGGTCTCAAAGCAGCTCGTAGAGCTCCGCAGTTCAGCAAGCGATAATCGACTGCTCAGACTATATCAAAATGGTTCAAAAACCCCGGAAAATCAAGGTTTTCCGGGGTTTTCTTATACCTAAACGGGCTGATATAGTTTGACATCATTTGACCAAACGAGAGCCGTTTTCACCCAATTTTTAGTGGTTAAATATAGGACAATGCTTGCTTTTATCCGTGATAACAATACCGCCAAGTTCGTTACAGAAATATTTGACTGGTTGTATGGTTAGGAATAAAATCCATTCCCGCTAACGAGATTAACCTTACACCTCTATTACTGAAAAAATAAGAAACGTAGCGCCATTCGGAAGAAATACTGAACCGAATGAGGGGTGGAATTTAATCTTGCGAAAAAAGAAATAAAATTCGACCTCCGCTTAACGTGACTCTTTTTTCAGAGGATTAAGATCTCAAAAAAAGAATATCAGCATATGAAGCATAAAACAACTTGTTTCTAATAGTAAATTCCAGTTTTGAAGAACTTTGCAAAACTAACTTCCATAAAAATCATGATATTTTGATTTGCCAGAATTTACTTATGCAAGCGATTAGCTAAATCAGAACTTAAACTCGCAAACTGGAAGCTCGGATTCCAATTCAGCAATGGTGATAAATATTTTGCGAAAAATGGCTGAGAAAGAATTTATTTATAAATTTCGCAGAAAAACTGCAAAAACAATCCGTAAATATTGACCAAGGCATTTTTAACTGTTATAATAGTGACTGAAAATACGAATACTGAGAATGGAGGTATTCAATTATGCTGATTCAGTTTACAGTGGAAAATCACAGGTCAATAAAAAACAGTACCGTGATCAGTTTTGCGGCCTCTAAGGATAAGTCATTTGATGAGTATCTGCTTCGTCCAGATGAAAAGAAGGCATTGCTGCCCGTACTTGCAATTTACGGTGCAAATGCAGCCGGAAAAAGTAACGTATTACATGCAATGATGACGATGAAAGAAATGGTTGTGGGAAATGCTGCAAAAGTTTCTAAGGGACAAAAGTTGCCGTGGGAGCCGTTTGGAGGAACAAAGGTTCCGACTTCTTTTGAAATGGTATTTATTTTTCAGGGAGTTCGTTACACATACGGTTTTTCTTTTGATGCAAAGAAGATTTACAAAGAGTATCTTTACCATTGGCCGAATGGCCGTGAAGCCTTAATTTTTTCAAGAGAAAATGGAGTGTATGAGTTCCGGGAAAATGTAAATGAGCAGGTTACTCTGAGTAACCGAACACCGGACAATAAGCTCTATCTGGTGTCCTCTAATGACTGGAATCTGCCTCAGACGGAAAATGCTTATCAGTGGTTCCTGGAAAAGTTGACATTCCTGATGGATGAAGAGCCAGCTACCTCAGAAACTGTTGCCCAAATTGTCAGCGGTGATGATAAGAAAGCTCGAATCTTAAAAGAATTGATGCTTGCCGATCTTGGAATCACCGATGTTACAATCAAGAATACCTCTGGTAAAATACCGGTTATTACGACAACACATCGAATTATTAACGAGGACGGTACAACAGAATACTTTCAGCTTTTAATGGAGCAGGAATCTGTCGGTACACAACACTTTTTTGCCCGCATCGGAGGATGGTTGCAGGCACTTGAAAACGGCGCACTTTTAGTTGTTGATGAAATTGAAGATAGTCTGCATCCTCTTTTAACCAGAAGGCTGATTGAAATGGTGCAGGATAAGGCTGTCAATACAAAGGGAGCGCAGCTGATTTTTACAACACACGATGCAATGCTGCTTGACTTGAATTTCTTCCGTAGAGATCAGATTTGGTTTGCTGAAAAAAACGATGAGACTTGTGCAACAGAGCTTTACTCGTTGGCATCTTTCTCTCCAAGAAAAGGAGAAAATGTGCGTAAGGGTTATCTTCAGGGACGATTTGGTGCAATCCCTTTTATCGGAGGTGACGCCTGATGAGCAAGATGCGAAAAGAGTATGATCCGAACAAAGTTAAGCGGCGGAAGCGTAAACCGATTGTTTATATCATCTGCGAAGGAAAAGAAACAGAGACACTTTATTTCAAACATTTTCGTTCACGAAACTGCCTGGTGGATATTATTCCAATTCCATCAAAACATAAAGCGGCGGAACATTTGGTGAAACACGCAAAATCTCTGATCTCTCAAGCAGATTATTATCCGAAAGACGGAGATCAGCTTTGGTGTGTATTTGACTGTGATGATAATAAAGACTCTGAGCTTCAAGCTGCAATTTCCTATTCGGAGAAGCATGGGTACAAAATCGCATATTCCAATCCGGCATTTGAATATTGGTATCTGCTCCATTTTGAAAAACGGAATGGATATTTGAAAGATTCCGCTACGGTAATTGACATCTTGAAAAACAAAGGATATTTGGAAAATTACGGAAAAAGTGTGGATGTTTTTGAAGAATTGCAGGAACACCAGCCAGAAGCTATTCAGTACGCAAAAGAACGAGTGGAGAGATTAACCAGAGATCAGGTTGCTGTGATCTGCCGAGACAGTAATCCGGTAACGACAGTCTATGAGCTGGTTGAATTTTTGAATAGTAAAAGAACATAAAAGCACCATTACAAAGGTGTGCATAATGACAGAAAGCTGTCACTTCGACGATAAAGATTCGTTGGGTGGCAGCTTTTGTGTTTGGAGAGGAGGAAGCATTATGGCAACCACAAGAATCATGCCGCTTCATGTCGGCAAAGGCCGCACAGAAAGTCGGGCGATCAGTGACATCATCGATTATGTAGTAAATCCACAGAAAACAGATAATGGCAGGCTCATCACAGGATTTGCGTGTGACAGCAGAATGGTTGATGCGGGGTTCCTTTTAACAAAAAGGCAGTATATCGTTGCTGCCGGTCGAGTGCAAGGAAGATATGAAAATTATTCAATATAAAGCTGCGATTGGTGATAAACTTGTATTGTTCGAGACAAAGAACTATAATGTACTCTGTGGAGGTGCAGAATGGATTATATGACACTAAAAGAGGCCGCCGAAAAATGGGGCGTGACACCTCGTAGAGTAAATTACTATTGTGCCGCCGGGCGCATATCTGGAGCTGTAAAGATGGCAACTATCTGGCTAATTCCAAAGGATGCGGAAAAGCCGATTGATGGTCGAACAAAACAAGGAAAGGTAAAAAAGTATGAGTAATATATTACTTCTTGAAGATGATCTAAGCCTGATTAACGGGCTTTCTTTTGCTTTCAAAAAGCAGGGATTTGAATTAAATATCGCCAGAACGCTCAAAGAAGCGGAGAAATTGTGGACAGACGGAAAATATGATTTGTTGGTGTTGGACGTATCTCTGCCAGATGGGTCTGGCTTTGAATTTTGCAAAAGAGTTCGACTTATATCAAAGGTGCCAATTATTTTTCTGACGGCTTCGGATGAGGAAACAAGTATTATTATGGGGCTGGATATTGGAGGTGATGACTATATCACAAAACCGTTCAAACTGGGGGTTCTCGTTTCAAGGATTAACGCCTTACTTCGACGTGCAAATTCTTTTCAAGCAGCAGACACAGAATTGCAGTCGAATGGCATCAAAGTTCTTTTGCTGCAAGGACAGGTTTTCAAAAATGGGGAGCTGTTGGATTTGACTGCCGCGGAATACAAGCTACTGTGCTTGTTTATGAGAAACCCAAGCATGGTGCTGACAAAGGGACAAATTTTAGATAAGCTATGGGATTGCGACGGGAATTATATCGACAGTAGTACCCTTACGGTCTATATGCGTCGGCTTCGTATGAAGATCGAGGATAATCCAAGTGAACCACAAATGCTCCTGACTGTTCGAGGTATGGGATATAAATGGAATATTATCGGGTGAGGTGCAGAATGAAGATACTGGCAAATAAAGAAATCAAAAATCTATTTCATTCGCTTTCACTGGTTTTTGGGGTTACATTTCTCTTAGCCGAGGTTTTTCTATGGCTATCATATCGCCGGCTTTCTCTGTTATTGCTAATCCTTTTTCTATTGGCTGGTGGTGCTGTATGGGCAGTCTGCTTTGTATATTTTAATCGGCAAAATCAGATCATGGAGCAGGCGATATTACAAATCAATGCGTATCTTGATGGTGATCGCAATGCCCGTATTGAATGTGACAATGAGGGCGAATTGTACCGACTGTTTCATTCCATCAATTCTTTAGCGGCAGTGTTAAATGCCCATGCAGATAACGAGTTACGAGAGAAAGAGTTTTTGAAAAATACAATCTCCGACATTTCACACCAACTGAAAACACCGCTGGCAGCACTCAATATTTATAACGGACTCCTTCAAGACGAGGATATAGAAGTGTCCTCCGTGAAAGAATTTGCGGGTTTGTCTGAGCAGGAACTTGACCGTATCGAAACACTGGTGCAAAGTCTGCTCAAGATTACAAGATTGGATGCCGGAGCCATTGTCTTGGAAAAGAACGCAGAAAATGTTGCAGATATGATGCGGGATATTGAACTGCATTTTGCATATAGAGCCAGACAGGAAAAGAAAGAAATCATTCTGTCTGGCTCGGATCATCTTTCTCTTTTTTGTGATCGTGATTGGTTGAATGAGGCAATCGACAATATTGTGAAAAATGCGTTTGACCATACAGAAAGTGGTGCAACAATTCGTGTTGCGTGGAAGGAGTTGCCGTCTGGTGTCCAAATTGTGATAACGGATAATGGATGCGGCATCCACCCAGAGGATATACATCACATCTTCAAGCGGTTTTATCGCAGCCGTTTTTCAAAGGATACACAGGGGATCGGGCTTGGCCTGCCGTTGGCAAAAGCGATTATCGAAGCTCATGGGGGCCTAATAGAAGTGGAAAGTGAATTAGGAATTGGAACGAGTTTTATAATGAACTTCCCAATTCCTACAAAATTGTAGGCTGGTTGTAGGGCTACAGTAATATTAGGGTGCTATTCTTTCAATCGTAGACAGGAAATGAAGTTTACCTGTCTACATCGCAAGAACATAAGAAAGAGGTGTTTGCACTATGAATTTATTAGAGGTCAAGAATATTTGTAAGACCTATGGCAGCGGTGAAACTGCTGTAAAAGCGCTTAGGAATGTTAGCTTTTCTGTTCCTAAGGGAGAATATGTGGCAATCGTCGGAGAATCTGGTTCGGGTAAAAGCACACTGCTGAATATGATCGGTGCGCTGGATATGCCAACTTCGGGAAAGGTGCTGATTGATGGTAAGGACATTTTTTCCATGAATGACCGAAAACTGACGGTATTTCGCCGCAGGAATATCGGCTTTATCTTTCAGGCGTTTAACCTTATCCCGGAGTTGACGGTGGAACAAAATATGATTTTTCCGCTGTTGCTGGATTATCAAAAGCCGGACAAGAGATATTTGGAGGAACTGCTGACGGTTTTGAATTTGAAAGATCGTCGTAATCATTTACCCAGTCAGCTTTCCGGCGGTCAACAGCAGAGAGTGGCGATTGGCCGCGCATTGATTACCCGTCCTTCTCTGATTCTGGCAGACGAGCCAACAGGAAATTTGGACTCACAAAACAGCAGTGAGGTCATAGCATTGCTCAAAGAAACATCGAAAAAATACGAGCAGACCATCATTATGATTACCCACAACCGCAGTATTGCGCAAACGGCAGACCGGGTATTACAGGTATCAGATGGCACTTTGACTGATTTTGGGAGGTGCCGTGAATGAAAAGCTATCTTAGTCTCATTCCCATCTCCGCAAAGGTGCGCAAGCGGCAAAATCGTATGACTGTCTTGTGTATTATCATTTCGGTGTTTCTTGTCACAGCTATTTTCAGTGTTGCTGACATGATGATACGAACAGAAAGCGATTTTATGATAAGTAACCATGGAAACTGGCACATTGCAATAAAAAATATTTCACAGAACAATGCGGATGAAATCAGTAATCGTTCAGATGTTACAGCAGTTGGTGTAGCTTCTCAATTTAATTTTGAAGGAGAACAACCGTACCGAGTCAACGAAAAACGAACTGTTTTGTATGGCACCGATGAAGTCTATATTACTCAGATTTCAAATGGAATTGTAGAAGGAACATTTCCGGCAAATGATGAGGAAGTTATGCTTACACCTAATTCTGTAACTGCTTTAGGAGTACAGCTTGGGGATAGTGTAACCTTACATACCCCTGCTGGAGATCGGACATTTACAATCTCTGGCTTTGGCACAGATGATGAAAGCTATTATAACAATCAGACTTATTTGATAGGCTCTTATCTGACACAAAGTGCATTTACTTCTGTTATGGCACAAAACGGAGTAACAAACAATGAGTTGACTTATTATGTGCAGTTTGAAAGTGCAGCGAAAGCGGCAAATGCAATAACAGAACTACAGACACAGTACCAATTATCCGATGGGAGTATTTCTGAAAATACCGGCGTTATGGGCATGGCTGGGCAAAGCAACAATACAGCGATGCAGAGTATGTACGGATTGGCAGCAATTCTATTTGTTTTAGTGTTGTTGGCAGGAATATTGATGATTTCTGGCAGTATGAATAGCATCATTGCGCAACGAACTCAATTTTTTGGAATGTTGCGTTGCATTGGTGCAAGTCGTCAACAAATTATCCGCTTTGTCCGTTTGGAGGCATTGAACTGGTGTAAAACCGCGGTACCTATTGGAGTGGTTTTTGGAACAATAATTAGTTGGATTATTTGTGCCACACTTCATTATGGAATTGGTGGAGAATTTTCTACAACGCCAGTCTTTCAGATCAGCCCTGTTGGACTTATCAGTGGTGTAGTTGTTGGAGTGGTAACAGTATTTTTAGCAGCACAATCCCCAGCAAAGCGGGCTGCTAAAGTTTCACCCATATCTGCGGTTTCTGGCAATGTAGATAATAAATCTTCTGTTAAACACGCTATCAAGTTTAGCTTAGGAAAAATTGATAATTCACTTGGCATACATCATGCGGTTGAAAAAAAGAAAAACTGGTTTCTGATGACGGCTTCCTTTGCACTGACTATTATGCTGGTTTTTTCTTTTTCTGTAATTTTAGATTTTGCAAAGCAACTTGTTCCATCGTTGAGTGTCACATCAGCCGATATAGCATTATCCAGTTATGCAAATAAAATGGATATTGAGCGCAGCCTGGTCGATGAAATCAAAAAAATAGATGGGGTTGCAAATGCTTATGGAAGTAGCTATGTAGAAAACATTCCTGCAACATCTTCAAGAGCAGGAATAGACCATATCAATATTGTTTCTTATGATGATACACTTCTAGATTACTCAAAAGGTAGTATTGCTCAGGGATCATTAGATACAGTTTACGGGAACAGTAACAAAGTGGCAACCGTATTTAATAGAAACAATTCCTTGCACATCGGTGATACCATCCAGTTTGCAGGCGAAGAAGTTGAGATTACTTGCGCTCTATCACAAGGGTTATTCGGAGATGATTTGATTATTATTTGCTCACAGGAAACATTTGACCGTATCATGGGCGATACAAAGTATGGGCTTATTGGAATTCAGTTAGATTCAAACGCTACTGAAGAAACAATAGCAGAAATTAGAAGTCTTGAAAACGATGATATTATCATTACAGATCAGCGTGAAGGCAATAAACAAAATAATGCTACATATTGGGCTGCACGAATTGTTTGTTATGGCTTCTTAGCTATTATCGGAGTTATTTCGCTGTTTAATATCGTCAATAGTATCTCTATGAGTGTATCTGCACGAATTAAGCAGTATGGTGCAATGCGAGCTGTTGGTATGGATAATAGGCAGCTTAAACGAATGATTTCTGCGGAAGCGTACACCTATGCAATTTCTGGTTTGATAGTTGGATGTGGCATTGGACTCCCGCTTAGTCGATTTTTATATAATCGTCTAATTACACATTATTTTGGAATTGAGTGGAGATTTCCTATCCTGTGGTTTGGAATTGTCGTTGCCTTTATCTTCATATCTGCTATTGTGTCTGTTTATGCTCCTGCAAAGAGAATTCGCAATATGCCAATTACTGCAACCATCAATGAATTATAGTTTCATATGTTAATCTGCCGGACGACGGCAAAAGAAAAAAAGCCGTCGTACAGCAGACATATTTTCACGCGCCTTATGAAACGGCGGCTTTGATTTCAGAGCCGCCGTTTCTTTGCGTTTGTACAAACCTATGACGACTTGCAGGGACACGGTAGCCGATTGGAGGTTATTTTGCCGTGTCCTTTTCTCTTTTTCGCAGTATCCATGATCTGCACCAGTTAAAAAAAGCATAGCCCCTCCATCGAAGCAGTCCGGCTTTGAACATGAAATTAAACAGTACATAACCGATAATACTTTTTCGTGCGCTTGTGCGGCCTTGTGTCGCACAGGCGCATTTTGCTTTCCAGACTTCGAGACAAAGTGTCCCGAGGCGCGGTGCCGTTCTCCGCCGTTACTCCATTTCGTTTCCGACCAACCCCGAACAAACTGAAATGGAGGATTTTACGATGACTACTATCAATTTGAAAGATTTTTATTATTGGTACACGCAGGATCAGCTTATCGAAGTTTCTGACGAGGTGGCCGAGGTATTCAAGGCCGATGCCCGCTATGAAATGGCCTACCAGCGGCGGCTCTCCCGGCACAAGGCGCAGTATTCTCTGGACTGCGATGACGGGATTGAATATTCCGCTTGCCTGCATGAGCCGACCCCGCAGGAGCTCCTTGAACGGATGGAAACCTTTCTTCGTCTGTGGAACGCTCTCAATTCTCTGCCGGAGATCCAGGGCCGCAGAATTGACGCACATATCATTCTTGGCAAGTCGATTAAGGAAATTGCCGAGGCCGAGGGCGTACATGAGGAGTCTATTCGCCAGTCGATCAAGCGTGGCCTTGAACGCATGAAAAAAACTTTTTGATTTTTTCTTCTTAACCCACTTGGAATTGATGAAAAAATGTCTCGGTTTATGAGAGGAGGTTTTCTTCCTAACGCAAGGGAATAACGGCAACCCTGAGTAAGTACGTGGAGCCAGACGGTGGGTGCGCGGTGACATTTCCCAAAAGAGATTGAGCGAACAACACCAACACTGTAAATGGGCCCGGCCATCCCAAGGCCATGATCCGGCGCTGAACAGGTTGGCTGCCTGTTCCTCCGGGCTTGTCGCTTTACTTGCGTTGAGAGCGCCGCACAGAAAATAACGATTGTCTTTGGACAGGCCAAGTAAATATGTGCGGCGCTCTCTAATATTCAAAAACTATAATAAACCTCGAGACAAAGTGTCCCAAGGTGGAGTAAGGCAATAGGCCAGCATCCCGGTGGTGCTGGCCTGTTGCGTTTCCCCAGCAAACAGCGAGAGGCGTTCTATCAATCTGCGAAGGAGGTTTACCGTGAAATTAACTACACAGGAACTTGAACAAATGAGAAGCGTTGACATTGGCGCGGTGGCTGCCGAGTCCCTGCCTGATGTGAGCGGTATGACCTTTGACAATGCGCTTTCCCGAAAGGAGCGCATCTCTCGATTTTTGCAGACTGTCAAAAATCCATACTGCTTTTGCATCGGTGGTGTTGGCGTGAAAATTGAATTTGCTGAAAGCGGGCCATCTCTCCAAGATAAGCTGACGGATTTCCTGCTGCGGCAAAGAAGCGGGCTGTAACTTCGGTTACAGCTCGTTTTGCTTCTTCGAGACAAAGTGTCCCGAAGTGGAGGCATCCTTGTTGTCCTCCCCGGACAGAGTTATAATATAAGTGTAATGTGATAGGGAAGGAGGAACAATGGCACGAGCAAAAAACAGAGGGTATCAGCAGAGTTTCTCTCCCTCTTACACAATCCGCCGCTGGCGGCTGGGCATCTATATCCGGCTTTCAAAGGAAGATTTGAAAAAAGGAAAAGACGATAGCAACAGCGTAAAGAACCAGCGTGACCTACTGAACGATTTTTACCGACGCAACATTGACGAGTTTGAAAGCATCACGGAATATGTGGATGATGGTCATACTGGAACGGACGCCAACCGTGAAGATTTTCAACGGCTCTTGGCGGATGTCATGAGTGGTAAAATCAACTGCGTTATAGTAAAAGACCTGTCCCGCTTCGCACGAAATTATAGCGATGCCGGAAGTTTGATCGATAACCTGTTTGTTCAAATGGGTGTTCGCTTTATCAGCCTTGCTGAGAATGTGGACAGCTACAAGAACCCCGACAGCGTTTCAAATATCATCGTTCCCATTACAAACGTGATGAACGATAATTACTGCTATCAGACTTCCAAAAAGATCCGGCAGGTATTTGATTACAAACGGCGCAACGGCCAGTATATCGGAGCATTTGCTCCTTACGGCTATGTAAAGCACCCAAAGGACAAGCACAGGCTGATTGTTGATCCCGATGCTGCTGAAAATGTCAAACTCATTTTCACAATGCTTATTCAAGGGTCATCAAAACGTGCTATCGCGCTGTACCTGAACGAACACGGCGTACCGAGCCCCTCGGCTTACAAGGTACAAAAGGGCTTGCCTGTTTCGACAAGAGGGTATGACGATCCTATGTGGGGAGTCCGCATGATCCACTCCATTCTTACCAATCCGACCTACACCGGGGATTTAGCCCAAGGCCGAAGCCGGGTGAAAAGCTACAAGGTACACCAGATTGAAGCTGTTCCACGCGAGGAATGGGTGGAAGTGGCTGGAACGCATGAGGCCATTATCGACTATGAAACTTTCGACAAGGTACAGGCTCTCTTACAGCGTGATACCCGTACTTCCCCGAAAGGCCGTGAGGTACATTTATTCAGCGGCTTTCTGAAATGTGCCGATTGCGGGCGGGCCATTACCCGATGCGTTGGCAAGAACAACAATGTATATTATTCTTGCTCAACCTACAAGAACCGTTCCCGGACAGCCTGCACCATGCACTCAATCAAGCATGAACGGCTGGAGGCTGCTGTTTTGTTCGCTGTACAGCATCAGGTACATTTGGCTGTTTCCTACTCGGAAATCGTCACGCAGATCAATTCCGCTCCAATCAAAAAAAGCCAGTCTTACCGACTGGACGATCTGATAGCTGCAAAAGAGCGGGAACTGACAAAGATAACACGCTACAAGCAATCTCTTTATCAGGACTGGAAAGACGGTGAAATCACCCAGCAGGAATACCGGGATATGAAGGCTGACTATGAACGGCAGACTTCTGATATTTCCGCGGTGCTTACCCGGCTGAACGCTGAACGCGCAGAACTGGCAAACGGTGTGGACAACGAGCATCCTGCACTGGTAGCCTTTATGAAGTATCAGAACATTGAAGCCCTCAACCGTGAAATCTTGGTTGAACTTGTGGACTATATCAAGGTCTATGAAAACGGCAATATCAGCGTGAAATTCAAATTTGCTGACGAGCTCCGCAAGATTGCCGAGTACATTGAAATTAACACTACGGAAGATACCGCAGTAGCGGGCTAACCCCCGCTACAAACCCCTTTGACAGTGTGTTTTCCTAATAGGCGCTAATCATATGAATGGGATACATTAAAGGATTATGCAAAGAAATATGAGAATGACCGAGATTCAGGTACAAGATCCCTGATTTCTGGAATTAATCGAAATTATTTTGAACCTTATGTGATGGAATTGGTTTTTGAATTCACAGTGAATGCAAATACAATGATTGAACGTCAGATACGCCGAATGGGAAGCATTCAGGATGATGTAGAGGAAACAATGGCCGGAGAGCTTTACGCAGATGGCTATATTGCAACATCGCAAATTGGAGATTTTGCATTGCTTCATCGTTTAAAAGGTGCAGTCAACAATCTTGTTATGGGAAAGGCTGCTTCACAGGGACTGGATCAATGGCTTTTTGACATTAATAAAGCAAGAACGCCACAGGAAATCAAGAAAATAAGTACATGGCAGAATTCAGATATCAACGAAAAACAAAAAGAAGCGGTAGAAAAAATATTGTCTGTTCCGGATGTATGTTTAATTCAGGGGCCTCCCGGAACAGGGAAAACAACTGTTATTGCAGAGGCAATTTATCAATTGGTTATACGAAATAAGCGTGTTTTAGTTGCATCTCAAGCTAATTTGGCAGTTGATAATGCGTTGGAGCGATTGATTTCTAATCCTAAGATACGTGCAATCAGACTTGGAAGTGCAAAAAAGATCGATTCATCGGTAAGCAATATCACAGAGGGAAATGTGTTTGTAGTATCTGGAATTTTAAATGCGTTTAAAAATTTATTGACTTATAGGGATGAGTTAATGTTTGGCAAAGATACTTTT
>OJMP01001751.1_pt1 | contig 13517 bp, 9 predicted proteins | sample 1597311 | NCBI WGS metagenome assembly OJMP01 (sample SAMEA2452134, study PRJEB22498) | human gut metagenome | biome: human feces; feature: human gut; material: feces | place: Australia | collected 2012 | reverse complement strand
AAAATGACATAAGCACATTTTCCGAGTTCACTGCGTTCCTGCCGGATAGTGGTAAGCGGTGGCTCTAACATGGAGGAAATCGGAATGTCATCGAATCCGACCACGCTGATATCTTCCGGCACGCGGAAACCGCGGAGCTTGCATTCCGTGATAACACCGGATGCGATCAGGTCATTGCCGCAGATGATCGCAGTAGCACCAGCACCCAAAAAAGTAGGAACGTGATACTTTGCACTGTCTGCCACATAATAGCCGTAAGCGGTCAGGTCTTCATTGATCTCAAGACCATGTGATTTCATGCTGTTATAGTAGGCTTCCTGACGCTGCTCGGATACCATGGAGTGCAGGGAACCATTTAAAAAGGCAATTTTTTTGTGACCGAGTGTGTAGAGATGGTCAACTGCCGCATCGATTCCCTCATAGTTGTCTGTTCCAATGTAAGCAACATTCGGATTCTTCTTAATATAATTGTCGAAGAGAACGGTCGGCATGGTGGTGTGATCTAACTGTTTCATCCATTCATCGTGAAGGGCGAAGCCGACGAGAAAGGCTCCGCAGAAACCATTCTTTAACATATAGGTGTCATATTTTTCAGCAAGCTGGAATGCCGGTGTGACCGGAATGACTGTCACATCCCAGTTGTGGCGGAACGCATTCTGCTTGAATCCCAGGACAATTTCATAACCAAACTGTGTGGCAGCTTCATAGTCCATATTTTCAATGAAAATCGCAAGCTTGCGGTTTTCTACTTTTTTTGATCGTTTGGTCGCATATCCCATTTCCACTGCGGTATCTAAGACCATCTGTCTTAATTCATCACTGATATCGCTTGCTCCGTTCAAACCTTTGGAGACAGTGCTGACGGATACACCCAGACGATTTGCTATATCTTTGATCGTAGCCAAGTCTTTATCCTCTTTGTTATAATTATTCGATACTTTCCCTTATTATATAGAATCGGATTTCCGTTTTCAAGCAGTCTGCTCAGAGATTTCAAAAAAGTTTCGAAACAAAACGAGAAAAACTTGTCATTTTACACAAAAAAACAAATATAAAAACGTGAAAAATAGCAAAATCGATATTAATATTTGCAAATTCGTTGACAAAAACGTTTCAATAAACTAAAATTACCTCAGATACGAAAATTCACGAAACAATTCGTATAGGTTTTGAATGCGGGATCATTCCAACAGAACGGGAGGAAATGAATTGGGATCAAAAGAATTGACCAGGGGAGCAGGAGTCCTGCTGGCAATCACAAGCTTACCATCTTCATATGGAATAGGAACATTAGGGGAAGCTGCATTCCAATTTGTTGATTTACTTGTCGATCTCAAGCAGAGGTATTGGCAGGTGCTTCCGATCGGTCCTACCAGTTTTGGAAATAGTCCGTATCAGTCCTACTCCGCATTTGCCGGAAACCCATATCTCATTGATCTGGATGATCTGGTGAAGGATGGATTATTACAGGAGACGGAGATCCGCAGTTTTAACTGGGGAACGGATGATGCAGATATTGATTATGCAACCATCTATGAGAACCGTTACAAGATTTTGCGAATGGCTTTTTCGAGATTTTCTGCGAAGAGTGAGGACTTCCTTGCTTTTACAGAAAAAAGCGACAGATGGCTGTCTGATTATTCTCTTTATACCGCATTGAAACGGCATTTTGGAGATATAGAATGGCAGAGCTGGGACGTGTCGCTCAGGGACAGAGATCAGGAGGCAGTGAAAGAGTATCAGGAAATATTACATAATGACATCATGTTTTGCAAATTTTGCCAGTACGAGTTTTTTAAGCAGTGGATGCAGCTGAAGCAGTACGCAAATAGCCGTGGAGTCCAGATCATCGGTGATATGCCATTGTATGTGGCGTCAGACAGCGTGGATGTATGGGCGCACCGTGAGATGTTTTTACTTGAACCGGATGGAAGACCGAATGTGGTCGCAGGGGCAGCACCCGATGCATTTTCCGAGAGCGGTCAGGTATGGGGCAGTCCGGTATATGACTGGAACGTCATGGAAGAGGATGGCTTTGCATGGTGGAAGGCAAGAATGCTTGAGAACATGGAATTATTTGATGTGATCCGGTTAGACCATTTTTCCGGTCTGGTGCGTTATTACACCGTTTCTGCAGATGCAGAAGACGGAAGAAATGGCAAGTGGAGCAAAGGACCGGGCAGGAAACTGACAGATGCCATGACAGAGGTTCTGGGTGATATGCGGGTGATCGTGGAAGACATCGGACCAAAGGGCGGGCTTCCGGGAGTGAAAAAGTTAAAGACAAAAACTGGATGGCCGGGCATTAAGATTTTAATGTTTGCCTTTGATGATGACACCGCGAATGAGCATCTTCCACATAACTATCAGGACACGAACATGGTCGTATATGCAGGAACTCACGACAACGAAACGATCGTTGGTTATTTCCGGGATAAGTCAGATTACGAGCTGGCATATCTGTATGAGTATCTGAACATTCATTATAAAGAAGAAATACCGGATGCACTGATCCGGGCAGCCTACGCAAGTATCGCAGATGTGGCCATTATCCAGATGCAGGATCTGATGAAGCTTGGAAATGAAGCCAGAATGAACGCACCTTCCACGGTGGGACGCAACTGGCGCTGGCGTATCGGAAAAGATACTTTGAGCGAAGAACGGAGAGCATGGATACGGACTCTGGCAACCGTATATCGCAGATAACAAATACGCTATAAGATGCATAAGCATTTTATATAGAAGTCTTATTCTAAAAAAGGAGAGGAATCAAATGAAAAAGAAAGCAATCTCATTATTACTTGTTGCAGCTATGACAGCTACAATGACAGCAGGCTGCGGCGACAAACAGGAAGCAGCAGACAACACAACTGCAGGAAACGATGCGGCACCTTCTACAGAAGCAGCAGCATCTGATGATGCAGCAACAGAAGAAGAAGAGGAAGCATGGAGCGGTACATTGACTGTATGGAGCCCACAGGAAGATCAGGATACAGGCTGGTTACAGAAAGAATGTGACGCATTCAATGCGGCTCATCCAAACTGGGATGTCACATTTGAGTATGGTGTATGTGCAGAGGGTGATGCAAAAGCTACTGTCACAACAGACGTTGAGGGATCTGCAGATGTCTATATGCTGGCAAACGATAACATCCCTGATTTAGTAGCAGCAAACGCACTTGCTGAGCTCGGCGGATCTTATCTTGATTATGTAACAAGCACAAACTCCGATTCCATTACAGCATCTGTTACATACAATGATGCAGTAGTAGCATTCCCATTTACATCTAATACATGGTTCATGTACTATGATAAGAGTGTATTCTCTGATGAGGATATCAAGAGCTTTGACACAATGTTGGAGAAAGGAAAAGTTGCCTTCCCATTATCTGATTCCTGGTACATTCAGGCATTCTATGTTGGAAATGGCTGTTCATTATTCGGAGATGGTACAGACGCAGCAGCAGGTATCGACTTCGATGGAGAAAAGGCAGCAGCTGTTACAGATTACTTAGTTGATGTAGTTGCAAATCCTAACTTTATCAATGATGCAGACGGAGCTGGTCTTGCAGGTTTACGTGACGGAAGCGTAAACGCTGTATTCTCCGGTACATGGAATGCAGAAGCTGTAAAAGAAGCACTTGGTGACAACATGGGTGTTGCAGCACTTCCATCATTTAACTTAAACGGAACAGACTGCCAGATGAAATCTTTCATCGGATCTAAAGCAATCGGTGTAAACCCAAATGCTGAGAACATGCAGGTTGCTATGGCATTGGCAGCTTACCTTGCAGGTGAGGACGCTCAGAAAGATCACTACGATATGAGAAACATCCTTCCTACAAACACAAACATTGCAGTTGATGATGAGATCGCAGCAGCAGTTGCAGACGCAATGATCAACACATCTATCATGCAGCCATTAGTACCTGAGATGAGTAACTACTGGTCACCAGCTGAGAACATGGGTAAAGCACTTGTAGCTGGCGAGGTCACACATGATAACGCTGCAGAAAAGACAGCAGATATGAATACAGCAATGAACACAGACGCAGCACAGTAAAAAGAATACAGAAGATTCTTACATGCAAAATACAAACCTCGGGGCGCATGAGCGCTCTGAGGATTGTTTGATACTAAGGAATCTATTTTTATTTTAAGGAGGCCCATAACGTGATACAGGCTGGAAAAAGAAAAAAAGAGTTTGCGGATCCATATACCGTGACCGGTGCGGTTACAAAAGGAAACATCATTACAAAGCTTTCCCTGCTTATTATGGGCTTGGGTAATATCGCACACAGACAGATCGCAAAGGGACTGATGTTCCTGGTTGTTGAGATTGGATATATATGGTTTATGATCCAATCCGGAATTTATAATTTATCCATGTTTCCATCATTGGGATGGAGAGAGCAGGAAAAAGTCTGGAATGAAAAGAAAAGTATCTATGAGTACACTGCCGGTGATCAGTCATCCCTGATCCTGTTGTATGGAGTTGCAACGATTTATATTACATTGATGTTTATCGTTGTGTGGAGAGAGGCAGTAAAAAGCTCTTATAAATCAGAAGTGCTTGCAAAATCAGGAAAGCACCTGAACACCTTTAAAGAAGACTTCAAGAGTTTGTTTGATCAAAATTTACATAAATTATTACTTGCAGCGCCGATCATGGGAGTATTGATCTTTACGATCCTTCCACTGATCTATAATATTTCCATGGCATTTACCAATTACAGCAAGGTAAATGATCATCTGGTATTATTTGACTGGGTTGGGCTTGCAAACTTTGCAAAAATCTTAAATTTGAACGACAGTGTCGGTAAGCAGTTCTATTCCGTACTGACATGGACGATCACCTGGGCGATTTTTGCAACAGCATTAAACTATATTTTCGGTATGATCCTTGCAATCGTGATCAACCGTAAAGAGACACATTTTAAGGGATTCTGGAGATTCTGCTTTGTATTATCCATCGCAGTACCTCAGTTTGTTTCCCTGCTGATCATGAGAAGTATGTTACAGCCAACCGGTATCGTGAACACTTTATTATTAAAATATGGTCTGATCGATACGGCGCTTCCATTTTTCTCAAGTGCGACATGGGCCAGAGTGACAGTTATCGTTATCAACCTGTGGGTAGGTATCCCATATACGTTACTTCAGGTAACAGGTATTTTACAGAACATTCCGGGTGAATTATATGAGGCAGCGAAGATTGATGGAGCTAATGCAGTCCAGATATTCTTCAAGATCACATTGCCATATATGTTATTTGTCATGACACCATACCTCATTACACAGTTTACCGGAAATATCAATAACTTCAACGTTATCTACCTGCTGTCCGGCGGTAATCCGACACCGGTGGATGCAACAGCCGGTAAGACAGATCTGCTTGTTACATGGCTGTACAAACTGACCGTTGATAAGAACTACTACAACTTAGGTGCAGTAATTGGTATTATGACGTTCATTGTCCTTGCGATCGTTGCGCTGGTAACATATCGTAATACCGCATCTTACAAAGATGAGGAGGGATTCATGTAATGAGTAAAAAACAAGTGACATCTGGCACAAAAGCAAAGAAAACAATTGTGAATATTATTATCCATATTTTTCTGGCAATCCTGTCATTCATCTGGGTGCTGCCGATTTTCTGGGTAGTCCTGACAAGTTTCCGCGGTGAGAAAGGTTCTTACGTAACCACTTTCTTCCCGAAGACTTATACGATCAACAACTATGTGAAATTATTCACAGATACAAGTATTTTGAACTTCCCGAAAATGTTTGTGAATACTTTTATCATTGCGATTTTTACATGTATCATTTCAACCATTTTTGTACTTTCAGTATCTTATACAATGTCAAGAATGCGTTTTAACATGAGAAAACCATTTATGAATGTGGCAATGATCCTCGGATTGTTCCCATCCTTTATGTCCATGATCGCTGTTTACTATATTTTAAAGGCTCTTGGACTGGCAGAGGGATCTATGATCCGTATCGCTTTGATCATCGTATTCTCAGCAGGATCCGGTGTTGGATTCTATGTTGCAAAAGGTTTCTTTGACACGATCCCAAAAGCGCTGGACGAGGCTGCGATCATCGATGGGGCAACAAGATGGCAGGTATTTACCCAAATTACCGCGCCGCTCAGTAAACCAATTATTGTTTATACCATTTTGACATCCTTCATGGGACCGTGGGTAGACTTCATTTTTGCAAAGGTTATCTGCCGTGCTGATGCACAGTACTACACCGTATCTATCGGTCTTTGGAAGATGCTTGAAAAAGAATACATTGACAGCTGGTATACCTGTTTTGCCGCAGGCGCAGTTGTGGTATCCATTCCGATTGCAATTCTGTTCTTACTGACACAGAAATTCTATGTAGATGGAATGAGTGGAGCTGTAAAGGGTTAACCCGGGCAGCGGATAAGTTTTGGCTGTGTGTGGGACTGTTGTATGAGAGTGAAAATCTTGATACAGCAGTCCCTTTTTATGTAAATATAAAAACGCTCCGCGAGGATGCACAACTCGCGGAGATGAATATATAGCTACGCTATCCGCTCGTGCGCGAAAGTGTGCGCAAGCACACACTTTGTTGTATAATACGAAGAAGAGAAGCTTTAAATGATATGAGAAAGGCATGGTTATAGGAATGAAAAAACGTTTGATCGCAGCCCTGTTAGCAGGAATGATGTTGGTACAGACAACCGCTTGTGGAAATAGCACCAGTGGAACCGTAGGTACTGTGGATAATACAGAGACAATGTCGGAGAGTGGAACAGAGGCAGATACAGAAAAAGAAGGGGATGAAGTTACCGCATTATCTCTGATGCAGCAGGTCAATACGGCGGAAGAGAATGTGATTGATGACAATTACCGAACTTATTATGAAGTGTTTGTTTACAGTTTTTATGACAGTGACGGAGATGGAATCGGTGATCTGAAAGGACTGACGGAAAATCTCGATTATATAAATGACGGTGATCCTGCGACGGACACGGATCTGGGATGCAATGGTATCTGGCTGATGCCGGTCATGCCGTCCACAACGTATCATAAATATGATGTGACGGATTATGAAGCGATCGATCCGGAGTACGGGACGATGGATGATTTTACGACACTTGTAGATGAATGCCACAAGCGCGGAATCAACGTGATCATTGATTTTGTCATGAACCACACATCTTCACAGCATGAGTGGTTTCAGACTGCGTACAAGTATATCCAGAGCCTTCCGGAGGGAGCAGAACCGGATGCGTCAGAGTGTCCTTATGTAGATTATTATAATTTTTCCAAAGAAAAACTGGGCGGTTATTATCCGGTGGAAGGAACCGACTGGTATTATGAAGGACAGTTCTGGAGCGAGATGCCGGATCTCAACTGGGATAATGAGATGTTAAAGACAGAGTTTGAACAGATCGTGCAGTTCTGGCTGGATCTCGGAGTGGATGGTTTCCGTCTGGATGCAGTAAAGGAATTCTATTCGGGCGCAGATGAAAAAAATATTGCAGTCCTGACCTGGTTTAATGATATGGTGAAATCCAAAAAAGAGGATGCATATCTGGTCGGAGAGGCATGGAATGATTACAATGTCTATGCGAAATATTATCAGAGTGGCATGGACAGTTTCTTTGATTTTACTTTTGCGGATAAGGACGGTATCATCGCAGACACAGTAAAGGGAATCAATGGCGCTTCCGCTTACGGAAAGAGTCTTGTCAATACGCAGGAGCTTTACGGCAGCTACAGTAATACTTACATTGACGCACCGTTTTACACCAATCATGATATGGCGCGGAGCGCAGGTTATTATTCCGGCGATTATAGTGAAGCGCAGACAAAGCTTGGAAATGCAATGAATCTTCTGATGTCGGGAAGTGCATTTTTGTATTATGGGGAGGAGCTTGGAATGAAAGGCTCCGGAAAAGATGAAAATAAGCGTGCTCCGATGTACTGGTCGACGGATGCCGATGCTACGGGTATGTGTGACGGACCAAAGGATATGGACGATATTAAGATGAAGTATGGCAGTTTAGAGGAGCAGGAAAACGATGGTAATTCCATTTATAACTTTGTGAAACAGACGATCGCATTGCGGAATGAGTATCCGGTGATCGCCAGAGGAAAGGTCGCATTTGATGAGGGGATTTCGGATGATACGGTATGCGTGATCCGGAAAACCTGTGATGAGGGACAATTGACGCTGGTGTTCAATACTTCAGAGAAGGCACAGACGGTCGATTTTGGGAAATCAGCTCTCGGAGCAACGGAAGACAGGAAATATCCATTGCAGATCGCAGGGGAGCTTCTGACAGGAACGGAAGCTGCCGTTCTGGATGAAGAACAGCTTACCATACCTGCGTATTCGGTCGTGATCTTAGAGTAAAAAAGAATACTTTTCCGGATAACAGAAATCCCCGGTATGAGACAATCTATCGGGGATTTTTACTTGAATCTGTGCTTTTTTGGTATATAATAGTAATATCAAAGACGGAAAATACAGGTGTTGTGGAAATGCGTGTGTTTAAGAGAAAATCTGGAGGAACAATAGATGAAGCGGAAAGTCAGAACAAGAAAGCTGGGGATCAAATTTAAAATACTGATCCCGGTATGTGTATGTGTACTCGTTGTCTGTGTGGTTATGGGAGTAAATTCTTACAAACATATCCAAGACGGCATGGTTGAGATGGGCGTTCAGGAGGCAGACATGGCGGCAGATCTGACACTTCGTATGTTAGATGGCGACGAGGTGGAGCAGATCGTTCCGGGGGCAGAAGAAAGCGATGCATATAAAGGAGTCCTGGCAGCCTTAAAAAATATGAAGGACAGCTGTGGGATTGCATATCTGTATACTTTATATACCGATGGGACAAATGTTTATTACGGAGTAGATGTGGAAGCAACCGAAGATGTAAGTTATCTCGGGGATCCTTTTGCTGACTCTTATGAGGAATTAAAATCTGTATTTGAAGGACAGGAATATGTGCAGGATTATATTGATGAGACGGAGGATGGAGACCTGATCACAGTCTACAAGCCAATCACAAACAGCGAAGGAAAAGTGGTGGCAGTTCTGGGGTGCGATTATGATGCATCTGATATTACTGCCCGGCTTGAGGCATCACTTGTGGGAGTGGTCAAGATCGGTGTGGTCTGCATTATTCTGGCAGTAGCGGCTCTCAGTATCATTATTTCAACGATCACGAGAGGGCTTCAGAAAGTGGACGACAAGATTTATGAGATCGTGCATAATGAGGGAGATCTGACACAGAAGCTGGACATCCACAGTGGAGATGAGATGGAACTCATTGCAGGGAATGTCAATGCTTTATTGGAATACATACGGGGAATCATGTTGAAGATCTCCGATAATTCAGAACATTTAAATGGTTCGTCACAAAAGATTGCACAAAACCTTGCAGCAGCAGAGGTGAATATCACAGACGTTTCCGCAACTATGGAGGAAATGAGTGCGGCAATGGAGGAGACAAACGCTTCACTGGAGCAGATCAGCACCTCAGTGGGACAGGTTTATGCATCCATTGAAAACATGGCAGCACGTGCAGAGCATGGAAAAGAGTCTTCCGGTGAAATGAACGGACGGGCAGACAGTGTCCGCACAGAAGCCTCAAGCAAACAGCAGGAGGTTGCAACGCAGGTGGCCGACATGGCACAGAAATTGAATGAGAAGATCGAGCAGTCCCAAGCGGTGCAGGAGATAGCACAGCTTACGGCAAATATTATCGAGATCACCGATCAGACCAATCTGTTGGCATTAAATGCGAGCATTGAGGCGGCAAGGGCAGGAGAGGCAGGAAAAGGATTTGCAGTCGTGGCAGATGAAATCGGAAAACTTGCTGCCAATTCGGCAGAAGCTGCAGAACAGATACAAAAAGTGAGCGCAGCGGTAGTTGAGGCTGTGAATGGTCTGGCACAAGAGGCAGAAAATATGGTCGAATTTGCGGGAATAACTGCTATGGATGGTTATCAGCAGTTAGTGGAAATGAGTGAGTTTTACAGCAAAGATGCAGGTGATATGAATGCCATTATGGAAGATTTCACAAGTGCTGCCGGCGAATTGCAGAAAGCCATGGATGAGATCAAAGAATCGACTACAGCAGTCAGTGCTGCTGTCGAAGAGAGCGCAAAGGGCATTGTAAATGTGGCAGAAATGTCCACAGATCTTACCGGAAGTGTTGGAGATATCCAGAAAGCGGCTGATCATAACAATGAGATCGCAGATCTGCTTGATACTGAGGTGAAACGGTTTAAGCTGGAGTAACGGAGATTGTAAATCATAATTGAAATAAAAAATCGTGCGAACAGAAACGTATCATGTTTGCACGATTTTTTTATCAATAGGTGTTCAGTTCATAACATAATGAAAGAAATCAACAGCATTCCCTTTGTTATCAGTTGCGTATGCAATGCCGAAGCAGACCGTTCCGGTGTAGTAACCGTAGTCAGAAAGCCATTGGTTGTCGTTCAGTTCCAGACCGCAAGGGAGTGTCTCACCGGTTTCGGAATCTGTTGCATAGACGATCATATCTTTGTACTGTTCTAATTCATCCGCTGTTAAATAATCCGTAAGAGGCATAAGACTTCCGGCATCAGCGTATTGCTGGAACACAAATTCCGGTGCAAAAAGAACGTCGGCATCACCGACAGAAAGTTTTAAAGTCAGTTTCTGGTTACTATAGTAGTTTGTGGAGTAATTATCGTCATCAGAAAAAGTGATGGAGGTATCTACGGTAACTTCTTCTTTCTTTGTAAAGCCTTCCTGTTCAAAAAATTCATCTGTGGAAGAAACGCTTTCTTCATAAGGATTCAGGGTATTTACCATCACTATATCTAAAACACTTTCCCTATAGGCAGCATAATGTACGATCATAGAAATGACAAACGCCACAAGGCAGATGGCAGCAATGATGTGCCAGCGGTAATAGTCCCAGATATATTGCACCTTTGCTTTGCGGGAAAGGTCTTTGAATGCAGTTTTCTTTTCCATAGGAAAACCTCCGTAATTTAAATTATAAAAAAAACGAGTTCCTTTCGAAACTCGTTCCCCTAAAAAAGCGGGTGATGGGAATCGAACCCACGTATCCAGCTTGGAAGGCTGGTGTTCTACCATTGAACTACACCCGCATGATAAATTATGAAATTATAATGCCCAGAACCGGAATCGAACCAGTGACACGAGGATTTTCAGTCCTCTGCTCTACCAACTGAGCTATCTGGGCATCCTGAGGAATCCTGTGATTCTCATGTTCGCTCTTGTTCAGCGACATGCATTATTATACTAAAGGGGACTGCGATTGTCAAGGATTTTTTTGAACTTTTGCAAAAACTTTTTAAGCTTCACTACCTGGCAGTTACAGTTCACACATTATGTAAACTTAATGCAAAATCATCCAAATTTTAGAGTTGACAAATCTACTCCGTTGTGTTTATAATTCAGATAACGAAAACACAGAGAAACCGATGAGGAAGAGGAGTATCTGACCTATGTATCGCCACAGAGAGTTCCGGATGGTGGAAACGGAACGCCTTACCGTCAGTGAATGGACTTCCGAGGGCAGCCTTGAACGATTGCTTCAGTAGGGGCTGACGGGACCCCACCCGTTATCCATCGGGGCACGTATGATGGTACGTGTAAGCGAGTGGACATTTTCACAAATGTCAATTTGGGTGGTATCGCAGAAGTTTACGCTTTTGTCCCATGTATGGGGACAGAGGCGTTTTTTAGTTTCTGGAAACATTCTCAGTAAAATCTTTCATCACGGCGCGCGGCGCCAAACCAAAGAGAATCTTCTTTCCAGACACATTCTTTACTCTGCTCCGGCAAGGCAGACTGATACATCTGCCATCCAAAACAAATATCAAAATAAGAATAAAGAATGGAGAAAATGACTATGAAAAAGAATCTGAAAAAATTATTTGCACTTGGATGCACCGCAGCCCTGACACTGACAACCGCAGGATGCTCTTCCAGCACATCCAGCAACGCTTCCGAAGCAGACACCACCGCCGAAACCTCTCAGGAAGCTTCCGCGGACAAAAAAATTTATAATGTAGCGATTGTCAAACAGCTCGACCACGCTTCCCTCGATGAGATTGCAAATGCAGTCGAGGCAGAGTTAGATAAAATCGCCGAGGATAACAATGTAGCCATTTACTACGAACTGTACTCCGGCCAGAATGACCAGACAACCTTAAAGCAGATTGGTGATCAGGCGGTTGCTGACGGTGTTGACGCCATCATCCCGATTGCAACCCTGGCTGCACAGGTAGCGACCGTATCCGCACAGCAGACCCAGACACCGGTTGTCTACGCCGCTGTTTCCGATCCGGAAGCCGCTGAGCTGACCGGCATCGACTATGTAACCGGTACCAGCGATGCGCTGAACACCGAGAAAATCATGGATATGATTTTTGCCGCAAACCCAGATGTTAAAAATGTGGGGCTTTTATATTCCTTATCTGAGGCAAACTCAACCAAACCGATCGCGGATGCAAAGGCATACTTAGATGAAAAAGGCATCTCCTACACCGAGCAGACTGCAAATACCAACGACGAAGTAATTACCGCTGCCTCCTCCCTGGTTGCTGACAAAGTAGACGCTGTCTTCACTCCTACCGACAATGTCATCATGGCAGCTGAGCTGGCTATCTTCAAGGATCTGGCCGATGCAGGCATCCCGCACTATGCCGGCGCTGATTCTTTCGTCCGCAATGGCGCATTTGCCACCTGCGGCGTCAACTACACGGCTCTTGGTACACAGACCGCTGACCTTGCTTATCAGGCAATCACCGAAGGCATGGACGGCATGGAAGACTACTACACCGCAGAAGGCGGCATCGTAACCGTAAATACCGAGACTGCAGAAGCCCTGAATATTGACACAGCTGTATTCAAAGACTTTGGCGATGTTGTAGAGGTTACAACCACCGAGGACTAACATCCTCATCCGATGGCACTTTGTTTTTCATTTGCCTGAGATTTGTTTCATAACCGATCCACCAATTTTTACATATTATAATGTTTGACTGACTTTCATGTACTCTCAGAGCCGTAAGACAGACCAGACGCCAGCCGCATCCCCCCGCTTACCACGCGGCTGGCGCATCTGCCTTATGAACGCTCTGGGAGTACCGATCATTCTACGGAGGTAATTTCCCATGCTTCATATTTTACAAACCGCTCTGGAACTGGGATTTCTGTATGCGCTGGTGCCGATGGCGCTGTTCTTGAGTTTCCGCATACTGGACATCGCGGATATGACGACGGACGGCTGTTTCGTCCTCGGCACAGCGGTATCCGTCACAATGGCTGCGGCAGGGCATCCATTTCTCGCGGTTCCGGCTGCCATGCTTGCAGGCATCTGCGCCGGATTTGTCACCGCATTTCAGCAGACCCGTCTCGGCGTGCCGTCCATTCTCGCCGGTATCATCACCAATATGGGACTCTACACCATCAATCTGATGGTAATGGGCTGGAGTGCCAAC
>OJMP01001738.1_pt1 | contig 13631 bp, 7 predicted proteins | sample 1597311 | NCBI WGS metagenome assembly OJMP01 (sample SAMEA2452134, study PRJEB22498) | human gut metagenome | biome: human feces; feature: human gut; material: feces | place: Australia | collected 2012 | reverse complement strand
ATCACACCAGGAGTTCCGATCATCGGTATGGTTACAAGATTAACAGAGCAGAAAGGTCTGGATCTTGTGAAATACATGTTGGATGAGATCATGTGTACAGAGAATGTCGCATTTGTCATTCTCGGAACGGGTGATTATGAATATGAGGAATTTTTCCGTTACATGGAAGAAAAATACAAAGGAAGAGTATGCTCATATATCGCATATGATAATGCAGTTGCACACCAGATTTATGCAGGAAGTGATCTCTTCTTAATGCCATCCAAATTTGAACCATGTGGAATCTCTCAGATGATCGCACTTCGTTATGGAACACTTCCAATCGTACGTGAGACAGGTGGACTTCGTGATACAGTACAAAGTTACAATGAATACGAGGACACAGGAAATGGATTCTCATTTGCAAACTACAATGCACATGAGATGCTGGGAGCAATCCGTTATGCATTACAGACATTGCAGAGTCCAAAGAGAAAACATGGATTGATCCAAAGAGCGATGGAATCCGATAACAGTTTTGCAAAATCTGCAAAGATTTATCTTGATATGTATAATAGTGTATTATAAATTCAAAAGAAGAATGGGCATCTTATTTTAAGATGCCCATTCTTCATAAAGACAAAAAATGAGATAAATTTACAGGTCAAAGATAAAGACTAGAAAGGAGGCTTAGATCACAATGGACTATATGGACAGCAATAAGATCGGACAACGGATCGAGAATAAATTAATTCATGCACTTGGAAGAACGATCAGTGAGGCAACAAATGATGAGATCTATAAGGCAGCAGCGGAGTGTATCAGGGATGATATCATGATATCCTGGGCAGACAGCAGAAAAAGGGTACAAGAGCAGGGAGTTAAGAAACTTTACTATATGTCAGCCGAATTTTTGATGGGAAGGGCATTTTCTAATAATCTGATCAGTCAAGGATTATATGAGGCATATCGGGAAGCATTCTGGGAGATGGGACTTGATTTTGATAAGATCACGGATGAAGAAAATGATGCAGGACTTGGAAATGGAGGACTAGGACGACTGGCAGCATGTTTTTTGGATTCACTTTCTACGATGGAACTTCCAGTACTCGGATGTGGGATTCGATATGAATATGGAATGTTTCGTCAGAAAATTGTAGATGGAACGCAGATTGAGATGGAAGATGACTGGTTAAGAGATGGAAATGTTTGGGAGATCGAGCGCCCGGAATTAAGTGTGGAAGTACATTTTAATGGAACGATTCAGGAAAACTGGACAGAGAATGGATTAAAGATTGAACATAAAGATTATAATACCGTCATTGCAGTCCCATATGATGTACCGATCATTGGATACAAGACTAAGACGCCAGCAACTCTTCGTCTGTGGAGTGCCAGAAGCAAGCGGCGGTTCGATTTTCATTCGTTTAATGAAGGAATCTATGATAAAGCGATGGCAGACCAGACATTTGCAGAAGCAATCTCGAAAGTCTTATATCCGTCAGATGATCATATGCAGGGTAAAATGCTGCGTTTAAAACAGTTTTATTTTCTGGCATCTGCAACGATGCAGTCGATGATCAAGAGACATAAAGCAGTATTTGATGATCTGAACTCCTTGCCAGAACATGTTGTCATTCAGATCAATGAGACACATCCGGCATTGGCGATGCCAGAACTTATGAGGATCTTGATGGATGAAGAAGATTTTGGATGGGATGAGGCATATGGTATGGTCAAGAAGATATTTCATTATACGAATCATACGATCATGACAGAAGCAATGGAATGTTGGGATGAGAATATGTTTCGTTTACTGCTTCCAAGAATCTATCAGATCATTTGCGCGATCAATGAGAAATACTGTCAGAAACTTTCCGTATATTACAGCAAGGAAGAAGAAAAGATCGCACAGATGGCAGTGATCGGAAACAATGAGATCCGAATGGCAAACCTATGCGTAGCTCTTTGCCGCAGGATCAATGGTGTTTCAAATCTTCACGCTGATATTTTAAAAACGAGGATTTTTAAAGGATCTTATCAGATCTTTCCACAAAAATATCTTGCGATCACAAATGGGATCACACACAGACGCTGGTTAGCACTGGCCAATCAGGGGCTATATCATCTGGTAAGAGAGTATGTGAAAGGGGATATTTTAAAGGATTACCGTCTGTTTGAACAGATCCTTCCATATAAAGATGACAAAGAATTTTGTAAAAAATATGAGAAGGTCAAACGAAATAATAAGATCCGTTTTGCAAAGTATATCAAAGAAAAGCAAGGGATCGAAGTGAACCCAGAATCTATTTTTGATGTTCATTGCAAACGTTTGCATGAGTATAAACGACAGCTGTTAAAATGTCTGCATATCATTTATATATATCAGAAGATCAAAAAAGATCTAGCATGTATTACAACACCGATCACATTTATTTTTGCGGCGAAAGCAGCACCGGGATATGCCAGGGCAAAAGAGATCATAAGGCTGATCCATTCCATTCAGGAAATGGTGAATAAAGATCCAGATATGGACGGAAAGATTCAGGTGGTTTTCGTAGAAAATTATTGTGTATCGGTTGCGGAGATACTGATTCCGGCAGCAGATATCAGTGAGCAGATTTCTACCGCAGGAATGGAAGCATCTGGAACAGGAAATATGAAATTTATGATGAATGGTGCATTGACGATCGGCACTATGGATGGAGCCAATATAGAGATCGCAGAGCGTGTAGGTCAGGAGAATATCTTTATCTTCGGGGACAGCGCTGAGGGTAATTACAATAAAAAAATGTACCATACATACAATCCAGGGATTATTTTCGAGAATCATCCAGGAATCCGTGATGTATGTAATTGTCTGATCGAAGGAAATCTGTTACGATACGGAAACAGAAAATATTCAGAGATTTACCAGAATCTTTTATTTGGGGAATATGGAGAGGCAGATCCATACTACATACTTGCAGATTTTCCGTCTTATATTGAAACATATGAAAAAGTATATCATTTGTATGTCGATCATAAGGATGAATGGATTAAAAAAGCAATTGTTAATACAGCAAAATCCGGATATTTTTCATCAGACCGAACGATTGAACAATATAATGAAAAAATCTGGAATCTGAAACCAGTAAAATAAGAGTTACAAAAAAGATGAGATTAAATTATGATTCATAACGCGTCAGTAGAAAAATACAGAACTCCCGTAGGTGCAGTCACATGTGGAAGCGAGATGATGATCCGCCTGTATGATGTAGGGCAGGAAGTCAATAAGGCAGAGATCATCATGTATTCTGAAAGTTTTCACCGGGAGTATGAGATGAAACGAAAAAAAGACTGCATGGAAGAACACATAAAGATGACCAGTGAAGCAGGTGTTGTCTGGTATTATTTCAGAATCTGGGAACATGGGAAATGTTATTTTTATGGAGCCAGACATGGGAAGACACAAGGAGAAGGAATGATCGTTGATGACAACCCGGATAGTTTTCAGATCACTGTATATGAAGAAGATTTCAATACCCCAAGGTGGATGTCAAAAGGAATCATGTATCAGATTTTCCCAGATCGTTTCTGCCAGGGAAACAAAGAAAATATGAAACGCGGGAAAGCATATCATGAAAGTATGGGAAGAACGGTCTATCTGCATGATGACTGGGAAGAACAGCCAGTATTTGGACCACTTCCGAGCAAAGAATTTTATGATCCATGTGATTATTTTGGTGGAGATATTGAGGGAATCATATCCAAACTTGATGATCTGAAACGATTGGGGATCAGTTGTATTTATTTGAATCCGATCGGAGAAGCGGCATCAAACCACCGCTATAATACATCAGATTATAAGAAAGTCGATCCATTCCTTGGAAATAACGAAGATTTTAAGCGGCTATGCCAGCTTGCCAAAGAACGCAGGATTCATGTGATCTTGGATGGGGTATATTCCCACACTGGGGATGATAGTGTTTATTTTAACAAAAAGGGAAATTACGAAGAACCAGGGGCATATCAAGGGGAAGAGTCAAAGTACTATGATTGGTATGACTTTAACGAAGATGGAACTTATAAGAGCTGGTGGGGGTTTGAAACACTGCCGGAAGTCAATGAATTAAATGAAAAGTTTGTTGATTACATTATCGCAGGAGAAGATTCGGTGATCAAGCATTGGTTAAAACTTGGAGCATCAGGATTCCGTCTGGATGTTGCAGACGAACTTCCAGATGAATTTATCTTTAAATTGCGAAGTGAATTAAAGAAGAAATTCAAGAATTATGCACTGATCGGTGAGGTATGGGAAGATGTCACAACCAAAGAAAGTTACGGAACGAAACGTAAATATGCTTTGGGAAAAGGCTTAGACAGCGCAATGAACTATCCGCTGAAAGTCAACGTTACAGATTATTTACTCGGTAATCAAAGTGCCAAAGATATGAAGACATTCTTGCTATCTCAGCAGTGTAATTATCCAAAACCATTGTATTATGCACTGATGAACCTGTTATCTTCTCATGATATTCCAAGAATTCGGACAACACTTGCAACCGGAATGAATGAGAATCTGCCATCGAGAGAGCAGCAGGCAGAATATGTCATAACATCAAAGATGGATCAGAAAGGAAAAGCACTCACAAGACTTGCAATGGCAGTTCAGTTCTTTGTCCCAGGAATGCCATGCATTTATTATGGAGATGAATATGGAATGCATGGACTGATGGACCCATTTAACCGAGGAGCATTTTTTGAAAATGACAAAGAAACCTATCAGGAAGTTTTGAGACTGACTAGCCTTAGAAACAGGGAAAAAGTCTTACAGACAGGATATGCATTATACATGGCACCGACTGAAAATGTCCTTGCGATCTTAAGATTTATCAGTGAGAAAAAAGATGTCTTTGGAGAAGCAAGTGAGAACAAAGCAATATTACTTCTCGTCAATCCGACGATGAAAAAAGAAGAGATCAATCTAGATCTCAACAAGGTCAAAGAAGGTGTAAATGAGAATGCATTACAGGCGCTGTTAAAGAACTTGAGCAACGCTGTGATCAAGACAAATGTAGCACCTATAGATTATAAAGTGATAGAGTTATAAAAGCAAAAAGGATCTGCAGATCAAAGATACATAAAGTATCAAAAGGGTTTGCAGATCCTTTTCTTATATTCTAGGTTCAACTCAAATTTAATTCTTAGCAGTGAGGGCTTCATTCTCAGCAGCAAGTATTTCATCTTCATCTTCATCACTCATGGAATAAGCAATATTCACACTATGATCAGCAATACGCTCTAATTCAGAAAGCATATCGGAGAACAATAAACCAGCTCTTGGCTCACATTCGCCTTTGGCAAGACGTTTGATATGGTGTTTTTGATATCTGCGTTCCATTTTGTCAATCGAAGCTTCCAGAATTGCAATCTCAGCAAGCTTTTCTTCAGGTTTGTTGACACCATCTTGTTCCATGAAACATTCTAGGGAGAGTTTTAACAGTTTGGAAACAGCAGTGTACATCTTTTTGATCTCTTCTTTTGCATCTCCAGTAAGTCCAGTGTTATGTTTGATCTCTGTTTTTGTAAAATCAGCAAAATTTTCTGCATGATCACCGATACGTTCGATATCATTAACAACATAAAACATGGAACCCAAGATCTTCTGATCGGCTAAAGGCAGTGATAGCTGGTTGGACTTTACCAGATAATCAGTGATCGCATGACTGACATTATTGATATCTTCCTCGCGATGATAGATTTTATCAACAAATTCATCGGATTGATTTAGAAATCCGTGGATGGCATGGTCTAAATTCTCCTGTGCCATATTAGCCATACGTCTTAACTCATTCTTCGCCTGAGGGATCATTGTTGCAGGAGATTTTAAGGAAATCTCTGTAATATACTGCAGTTCATTATGGTGAACTTTTTCATCTTTTCCACGGATGATCTTCTCTGTTAATGCAACAACTAAAGGTGTACATGGGAACATAAATAATACTTCAATGATCTTAAATGTTGTATGAGCATTTGCAACACTTCGTCCAAGATTTCCACCGGAAATACTTAAGAAAAAGTTTGTGATAGGAGTAAGTGCAAAGCTAAGTCCTGTAAAGATGATGATACTTCCAAATATATTAAATAAGAAATGAATCATCGCAGCACGTTTTGCACCTTTGTTACCACTTAAGCTGGCAAGCAATGCGGACACACAAGATCCCATATTACATCCAAGAATAATAAAGAAGCAGATTGGAAGATGTAATAATCCCTGAGATGCCATCAAAAGAACGATACTTACAGTAACAGAAGAACTCTGTAAGATCGCAGTCATGATAAATCCAAACAATACTCCAAGGAAATGGTTATCTAATGTCTGAAGATAAGAGGTGATCAAAGGTGAATCCCTTAACACAGACATAGCACTTGACATGGAAGTTAATCCCATAAATAAAACACCAAATCCAAGAATAACTTCTCCCACTTTCTGAACGGTAGGATTATTTATAAATAATACCATAATAACACCCGCCATTAAAAAGACAGGGGCAATCTCAGAAAGGTTAAAAGAAACAAGCTGGGAAGTAACAGTAGTACCAATGTTAGCACCAAGGATAACTCCAGCAGCCTGAGACAGGTTCATAAGCCCTGCATTTACAAAGCTGACTACCATAACAGTAGCAGCACTAGAGGACTGAATAACAGCGGTAAAAAAGATTCCGACTAACATACCCGTTAAACGGTTTGTAGTAAATATTTCAAGAATCCGGCGAAGCTTCGCACCGGCAGCTTTCTCAAGTCCATCGCTCATCAGTTTCATCCCATAAAGAAAGAGGCCAAGGCCTCCCATCAGAGCAAGTATGATAGTATAGTTCATACGATAGTTCTCCTTCTTAACAATAACTTAACATAAACATTACTTATATTTTACTTTAAACGAAGCAATGTGACAAGAAAAATTTTAGTTTGATAGTGTAAATTATTGGTGGATTTTTATTAAAGATTTAAACAACCGATAGATTTTAAAAGGTCTAAACAATCTGGTCTGGCTCCCTTATTCTGTTGTTTCGTTTTTCTCATATACATTGCATGACTCATTTAAATTTGTTATAATTAACGATACTGTAAAAATAGAGATGAATTATAAAAGTAGGAGAAATAATAGAATGGAACAGTTAAAGAACGAGTCGTCAAGACAGTATGAATATATGGAAGAAATGAAAAAATGGGTTCAGAAAAAGTCTGAAGAATTGGGAAGAAAGCTCACATGCCATGTAACCACATTTGGCTGCCAGATGAATGAAAAAGACTCTGAAAAGTTATTAGGGATCTTAGAAACGATCGGATATGAAGAAGTTGAAACAGAAGAAGCAGACTTCCTGATCTTTAATACATGTACAGTTCGTGAGAATGCCAATACAAAGTTATATGGACATTTGGGGCAGGTTAAGAAGATGAAAGAGAGAAATCCACAGATGATGATCGGGTTATGTGGATGTATGATGCAGGAAGAGCATGTGATCGAGAAGATTCGTTCAAGCTACAAATTTGTAGATATCATCTTTGGAACACACAATATCTTTAAATTAGCAGAATTATTAAAAGCAAGAGTAGACTCCAAGGGAATGATCGTTGATATTTGGAAAGATACAGACCAGATCGTGGAAGATCTTCCAAGTGACCGTAAATTCTCATTCAAATGTGGAGTTAATATTATGTATGGATGCAATAACTTCTGCAGTTACTGTATCGTGCCATATGTAAGAGGAAGAGAAAGAAGCCGTAAGCCAGAAGATATCATCAAAGAAGTAAAGCAGGTCGTATCAGAAGGTGTCAAAGAAGTGATGCTTCTTGGACAGAATGTAAATTCTTATGGAAAGACATTAGAAGAACCAATGTCATTTGCTGAATTATTAAGAGAAGTAGAGAAAATCGAAGGACTAGAAAGAATCCGTTTTATGACACCACATCCAAAGGATTTATCGGATGATCTGATCGAAGTGATGGCAACAAGCAAGAAAGTATGTAAACATATGCATCTTCCAATGCAGTCAGGAAGCAGCCGCCTGTTAAAATTGATGAATCGTCATTATACAAAAGAACAGTATGTGGCACTTGCTAAGAAGATTCAGGAGAGAATCCCTGGAGTGTCTTTTACAACAGATATTATCGTAGGATTCCCTGGAGAGACAGAAGAAGATTTCAAGGAGACATTAGATGTTGTAAGAGAAGTTGGATTTGACAGTGCATACACATATGTATATTCGAAACGTTCCGGAACACCAGCAGCGAGCATGGAAGATCAGGTGGACAAAGATGTGATCAAAGATCGTTTTGACAGACTTCTTGCCTTATTAAAAGAGACATCTGCAAAGAATTGCAAGAAGAAAGTCGGAGATATCGAGAGAGTTCTGATCGAAGAAGAGAATACGCACGAAGAAGGAATGTTAACAGGAAGATTGGAAAATAACCTGTTAGTTCATTTTAAAGGATGTAAAGAACAGATTGGTACAATGGCAGATGTTAAATTAGTTGAGGAAAAAGGTTTCTATTATATGGGAGAGCAGATCCATGGCTAAAAAAGGAAAACTGACACCAATGATGCAGCAGTATATGCAGATCAAAGAAGAGAATAAAGATTGTATCTTATTTTATCGCCTTGGAGATTTCTATGAGATGTTCTTTGATGATGCACTGACAGCATCCAAAGAATTAGAAATCACATTAACAGGGAAGAACTGTGGACTTGAGGAGCGCGCACCAATGTGTGGCGTTCCTTATCATGCTGTGGATTCCTATTTAAATAAATTAGTAGAAAAAGGATATAAAGTCGGGATCTGTGAGCAGGTCGAAGATCCAAGTCAGGCAAAGGGAATCGTAAAACGAGAGATCGTGCGTATTGTAACGCCAGGAACGAATATTTCCCAGCAGAGTCTTGATGATGAGAAGAATAACTATCTGATGTGTATTTTTGCAAATGATGGAAGTTACGGAATTTCATTTGTTGATGTTACAACGGGCGATTTTAGAACAACATCAATGGACAGTTTAGCGAAAGTCAGAGATGAGATCTTCAAGTTCGAGCCGGCAGAGATCATTTGTAATGATGCATTTTTGATCAGCGGCATGGATTTTGATTACTTAAAAGACAAGATGTCGATCGTGATCTCAAGCATTGAGCCATACCATTTTGATGAAGAACAGGCAGAGGAAAGGATCAAGCGTCAGTTCAAAGTAGGAAATTTAGAAGGTCTTGGACTTGTGGATCATCCAATGGGAGTGATCGCAACGGGTGCATTGCTTGGATATCTTCATGAGACACAGAAGAGTTCTCTGGATCATCTGATGCATATTGAAGCTTATGAGACAAGTGAATTTATGATCATCGACAGCTCCAGCCGTAGAAATTTGGAACTTTGTGAGACATTACGTGATAAACAAAAAAAAGGTTCACTCTTATGGGTATTAGATAAGACAAAAACAGCCATGGGTGCCAGAATGCTAAGAAACATGGTAGAGCAGCCATTGGTGGACAAGAAAAAGATCGAAGAGAGATACGATGCGATCACAACACTTACGGATCAGACAATCGTAAGAGAAGAATTAAGAGAATACTTAAATCCGATCTATGATCTGGAACGTTTAATGACAAAAGTAAGTTATAAGACAGCGAATCCAAGAGATATGATCGCATTTAAAACATCGTTGGAATTGCTGCCTGCGATCAAAACAGTTCTTGAAGAATGCAAAGATCCATTATTGTCTGGATTAAGAGAAGATTTAGATCCATTGGAAGATATCCACAATCTTTTGGAAGATTCCATCATTGAAGAACCACCGCTTGCGATCAAAGAAGGTGGGATCATCAAAGAAGGATTCAAGGAAGATATAGATAAATTAAAACGTGCTAAAACAGAAGGAAAGCAATGGTTGATGGAACTTGAGGAACGGGAACGTGAAAAAACAGGAATCAAGAACTTAAAGATCAAGTTCAATAAAGTATTTGGGTACTATTTAGATGTGACAAATTCCTACAAAGATCTTGTACCTGATCATTATATCCGTAAGCAGACATTGGCCAATTCCGAGCGTTACACAACCGAAGAATTAAATCAGTTGGCGGATACGATTCTGGGTTCTGAAGACCGTCTGTATGCGTTAGAATATGAAACTTATGTTATGATCCGTGAAACATTAGCAGGAGAGATGGAACGAATCTCAAGAACAGCGAATGTGATCGCACAGATCGATGCACTTGCCTCCCTTGCATATGTCGCAGAACGCAATCATTTTGTACGTCCGAAGTTAAATGTCAGAGGGACGATTGATATCAAGGATGGAAGACATCCGGTTGTGGAGCAGGTGATCCCAAATGATATGTTTATTTCTAATGATACATATCTTGATAACAAGAAGAATCGTGTAGCAATCATCACGGGACCAAACATGGCAGGTAAATCAACTTATATGAGACAGGTTGCTCTGATCGTATTAATGGCGCAGATTGGTTCTTTTGTACCAGCGGCGAAAGCAAATATCGGTATCGTAGATCGTATCTTTACAAGGGTTGGAGCATCAGATGATCTTGCTTCTGGACAGAGTACATTTATGGTTGAGATGAGTGAAGTTGCCAATATTTTAAGAAATGCAACGAAAAACAGTTTGTTGATCTTAGACGAGATCGGACGTGGAACGAGTACATTTGATGGGTTGTCCATTGCATGGGCAGTTGTGGAGTATATCAGCAATTCCAAGCTCCTCGGTGCAAAAACTCTGTTTGCGACACATTATCATGAACTGACAGAGTTAGAAGGTAAGATCGACAGTGTACATAACTACTGCATTGCTGTCAAAGAACAGGGAGATGACATTGTGTTCCTGCGCAAGATTGTAAAAGGTGGTGCAGATAAGAGTTATGGAGTACAGGTTGCAAAACTTGCCGGAGTCCCAGATGCCGTGATCAATCGAGCAAAAGAGATCGCAAGAGAATTAGAAGAACATGATCTGACGTCAGGAGCGAAGGATATCATGCCATATGGAGAGGCACAACAGTTAAGTTTCTTCAGAGAAAGCGATGAACCAACGATGGAACATCCATTTATGGCAGAACTAAGAGAAAAAGACCTTTCTGACATGACACCGCTGGAAGCATTGAATTATTTATATGTGTTACAGGAGAAGTTAAAGAACGAGGAGTAATTTTATGGCGAAGATACAATTACTAGATCAAAAGACGATCGATAATATTGCAGCAGGAGAAGTTATTGAACGGCCAGCTTCTGTTGTCAAAGAGCTTGTGGAAAATGCAGTGGATGCAAAAGCAAATGCAGTGACTGTGGAGATCAAAGACGGCGGAATGACATTGATCAGGGTAACTGACAATGGGATCGGAATTCCAAAAGATCAGGTAAAGACTGCATTTTTACGTCATGCGACAAGCAAGATCCGTTCGGTTGAAGATCTGTTAAGTGTATCTTCGCTTGGATTTCGAGGAGAGGCATTATCAAGTATCAGCGCAGTTGCACAGGTTGAGCTGGTAACGAAGACTGCAGAAAGCTTCAGTGGAGTATCCTATAAGATCTATGGAGGCGAGGAAGAAGCTTTTGAAGATATCGGAGCACCCGATGGAACAACATTTCTGGTAAAGAATCTGTTTTATAATACGCCAGCAAGAAGAAAATTCTTAAAGAGTGCGACAACCGAAGCAGGGTATGTAGAACAGATGATGGTACACATTGCCCTAAGTCATCCGGAAATTTCATTTAAATTTATCCATAACAATAAAAATAAGATTTACACTTCTGGAAATGGCAAGGTAAAGGACATTATCTATCATATTTATGGGCGAGATGTGGCAGGAGCATTGATCCCGCTAGAAGCACAAAATAAAGATGTGAAAGTCACGGGATTTGTTGCAAAACCGTATGTTTCCAGAGGAAACAGAAACTATGAGAGTTACTTTATCAATGGAAGATATATCAAAAGCTCGATCATTTACAAGGCAATTGAAGAAGGATATCGTACCTTTACGATGAAACACAGATATCCATTTGTGTGCCTTGATTTCAAGATCAATCAGGAACTGCTGGATGTGAATGTTCATCCGACAAAGATGGAGATCCGTTTCCGAAATGGAAGAGAAATCTACGAGCTTGTAGTAGATGCAGTCAGAGCGGCATTACTTCAGAAAGATCTGGTGCAGGATGTATTAAGAGAGACACCGAAGAAGAAAGAATTGCCGAAGACAAAAGAAGTGAAAAAGCCTGAGCCATTTGAGGTGAACCGAAGGAAAGAAGAGGTTCAGAAGGTGGAGCAGCAAGGGCAAGGTGTACAACATCAGGTTGAAAAGCAAAGGCAAGCTGTACAACAACAGATTGAAAAGCCGTCACATCCTGTAAAGAAAACACCAACAGCCAGCGAATCATCAAAAAATACAAAGAAACCGACTTATGCAGGCTTAAACTACAATACTCAGAAAAAAGAATTTCCACAATACAAGACCGATGAATTAAGCAGCAATCAGATGACACTAAGAGAAGATCCAGTATTTTCAGTTCAGGCAAGACCTGACCGCAAGATCTTAGGTCAGCTCTTTAAGACATATTGGCTTATTGAGTACGAAGACCAGTTATTTATCATGGACCAGCATGCAGCACATGAAAAAGTCAATTATGAGAGGCTGATGAAGAATTTCAAAGAAAAAGAAATATACAGCCAGAGATTAGAACCGCCAATGGTTGTGACGGTTTCTATGACGGAAGCAGAAGCGTTAACAAGATACAAAGATGCATTCGCAGGTTTAGGATTTACGATCGAATCTTTTGGAGGGAATGAATATTGTATCCGGGAAGTTCCAGCCAATCTCTATGGGATCGGGGAAAGAGACTTATTTATGGAACTTTTAGATGCGGTAAGTCAAGAAAATGGTACCTTGGATACAGAAGTGATCGCATCAAAGATTGCGACAATGGCATGTAAGATGTCGATCAAGGGAAATCAGAGAGTATCGTTAATGGAAGTAGAACATCTTTTAGATGAACTGATGAAGCTGGAAAATCCATACCAGTGTCCACATGGAAGACCAACGATCATCAAGATGAGTAAGTATGAGATAGACAAGAAGTTTAAGAGAATCGTATAGTGAAACCAGACAAGGAGGGAAGACTATGACAGATCAGGAATTATTAGATTTTGCAGATAAAGCAAAAGAGAAAGCATACGCACCATATTCCAGATTTCAAGTAGGAGCAGCAATTCTTACCAAAGAAGGAAAAGTATTCACCGGGTGTAATGTGGAGAATTCTTCTTATGGAGCAGCCATTTGTGCAGAGAGAACAGCGGCAGTCAAAGCTGTCAGTGAAGGATATCATGACTTTGAAATGATCGCGATCGCATCCAATGGCAGTAACAAAGAAACGGTTTATCCATGTGGGATCTGCCGCCAGTTTCTACATGAATTCAATCCAGATCTGAAAGTAATCTGTCAAAGCCCAGATGGATTTGAAACATATCGATTATCAGAACTTATGCCGAAAGGATTTTAAATAGATGAAACCAATGGTAATTTTAACAGGACCGACAGCAGTTGGAAAAACAGAACTGTCGATCCGATTAGCAAAGATCTTAGATGCAGAGATCATTTCCGCAGATTCTATGCAGGTTTATAA
>OJMP01001724.1_pt1 | contig 13695 bp, 11 predicted proteins | sample 1597311 | NCBI WGS metagenome assembly OJMP01 (sample SAMEA2452134, study PRJEB22498) | human gut metagenome | biome: human feces; feature: human gut; material: feces | place: Australia | collected 2012 | reverse complement strand
TACTACATTATATCAGTAATGTAGTATAGTTGATAAAAGATATTATACAAGGAGGTACATCATTGAAAATTGATGAAAACAGTATGATTCCAATCTATGTGCAAATTGCTGATTCCATTGAAGATGACATACTATCAGGAAAATTGAAGGAGAACGATACATGTTACTCACAATTAGTTTTGGCGAAGGAGCTTAAAGTCAATCCGGCTACTGCGGCGAAAGGAATTAATCTTTTGGTTAGCAGAGGGATTCTTATAAAGCACAGAGGTCAGGCAATGACAGTTGCAGGCGATGCCATAAGTATGATTTCAGAAAGGAAGAGGCATAGTGAAGTGGAACAGATAGCAGAACAATTAATTAAACTAAGTAAGAAATTATCAATTACAAAAGAGGAGTTACTTAAACTAATAGCAGAACAATACGATAAGAAGTAAATAAGACAAAAAAGCTAAACATAAAGTTAAACAATCAAAAAAAATAAATACTAAGCTAAAAAGAAAAACAGACACATAATTAAATACAAAGCTAAGTACAAAAGCCAGAAAAAACAAACAAAAAAGAAGTAATTCACAACAAGTAGTAGTAACAACAATTTTAGTCAGGAGGGAAGTGCAGTAATGCATAATGAAAACATGGAAGAGATTAAAAGCATAAGCATGCAGAATGTAACTTTCTCATACAAGGGAAAGAAAAGATATGTTTTTGAAGATTTTTCTGTAGATATTGAGCCAAATCACATTACGGGAATAATTGGTAGAAACGGACAGGGAAAAACAACATTAATGAATTTAATAGCCGGCAAGTTTGAACCGGATGAAGGAATAATTGAAATAGACGGAAAGAATCCGGTAACTGATATAGGGACAGCTAAGCGCATTGTTTATGTGGCAGGGGTAATGAGTTACAGTGAAATGAAGTTAAAAAAGATAATCGAAGAGTATAGGTTGATGTATGAAAAATTTGATGAAGAGTTTGCTCATAAGTTAATGGAATTATTTGGTTTAAATAAAAAAGCAAAAATTAAAAATCTGTCAAAAGGTCAGGAAACAATTTTTAATTTTTGTTGTGGAATGGCAACAAGAGCAGACATAACAATACTTGATGAGCCGGTTTCGGGAGTTGATGCAATAAGCAGAAACAAAATATATGAAATTATTTTAAGAGACTACATAGAACATCCAAGAACAATATTAATTTCAAGTCATATGTTAGGTGAAATGGAAAAGATTTTGTCACATATGATAATGATAGGAAACAACGATGTACTTTTTGCAGGAGACATTGAAGAACTGAAAGACAGCGTTTACAGGGTAGACGGCGAACTTGCAAATATTGAAAAATATTGTGAAGAAAAGAAAGTTTTATATAAGAAAAATCAGACATTGGGAGCTATGGCAGTTATCGAAGGCAGACTTGACAAAGAGGAAGCAGAGAAAGCCGATGAATTGGAACTTGCCACAAGCAAGCTTTCAGGGGAAGAAATTTATATGTATAAGACAGATTTGAAAAACGCAAATCAGATGGAGGCATTATGGGAAAAGAAGAACTAAATAATATTAAAAAAATGTATTTGCTAAGAATGCACACAAATAAAAAATATGCAATAATAGTATTTTGTGTTGCCATTGTAATTGCATTAGTAGATATATTGTCAATGGTTATAAATTTTTCAACAGACAAAGATGTATTTTATCTGAATCTTAACCGCAATAGCGTTGCATTGTTTTGGATAGTAATTTTGGTATTGGTTATCAAATCCTTTAATATTGGTGAATACAAAAACAATTATATGGTATTTCCACAGAACAGTGTTACAAGATATGTATCAGCATATTTGGCCGATGTAACAACCTTTGGAATTGCGTCATTGTTTCAGGTAATGAACCAGTTGATTTTGTTTGGTGCGGTATCATTAGTTTCATTATTTAATAAAAACATAAAACTAATAAATGTTTTTTCAATGAAAACTGTTTTTGCTGAGTTTGTATATTTATTGGGATATTTTTTACTTATTACAGCAATTATCAAATTATTTGCAGTTATTTATAGAAAAAGCATGGCAGTATTTGGCGTTATTACAATTACACTAATTGTAGGAGCTTTAAGCTATAGGAATATTTTGCAGAACATTGCAGCTTATGCTAAGGAAAATAACAAATTATTCCTATATGAAAAAGCTATAGATTTAGTTTCAGCTATAGCTGGATTTTATAAAAGAGAATATAATATGGGATTATTTTTCTTAAAAATCGTAGTGACTCTTGTAATAGCATTCTTCATAGGATTTATTATTGAAAAGAAAATCCGTGATAGCAAGTCATTGACTTTTGGCGGAAATCAAAGAGCAATATTAATAAGAATAATGGCAGTTTGCGGTTTTACAATGGCAATAGCAGGGGTTACTATGCATTATGACAGTAACGTAATATCTAAAACAGCTACTGAAAAGAAAACATATCCGCTACAAATAAAAGAAGATGACAAGTACCCGCAGACAATTTCAACTTCTTATGATATGAGTGCAGTTGGAGTAGGAAACATTGATATAAGTAAAAGCAAAAATCCAAGAATTGTAATTGAAAGGATGGAATTAGATTCAAAGAGCAAAAATAAATATATTAAAGATGTGTTTAAGGATTGCCAGATAAGTGCAGAAGTTAAAGATGGAAAAATTCAAGTTACAAGCAGTGCAAAAGATAACAAATTTGTTTACATATCAAATATGTATCAGGAAAATAACCACGTAAGAAGATTTTTAAACAAAGATCAGACAGCGGATTCAATTATGGGTACGGATATTGAAAACATGGCTAACAGTTATATGACAGAATATTTTGTTACGCTGTATGTTCCAAAGGCAAACATAGTCAAAGATGATGAAGACTACAATATGAAATTGTTTGTTAATGGAAGAGATATGAGTGATAACTTGGGATATTTTGATGAAGAATAAAAGCAAGTATAAATGCAAATTTAGAAGATAAAGGAGATTATTCTCCTTTATTTTTTTTATAATATATGTTATTCTATCTTTAGATTTTGCACTTATGAATAATGCTATAAGTATTATCACAAATTTGGCGTGCATATATGATAGAGGAGATAAAGATGAACAGAGTTTTATTAAAGTTAAGCGGGGAAGCCTTAGCAGGTGATAAAAAAACTGGTTTTGATGAAGATACTTGTGTAGCTGTTGCAAAACAGGTTAAGACTATAGTAGATAAGGGAGTTCAGGTAGCTATCGTTATCGGTGGCGGAAATTTCTGGAGAGGACGTACAAGCGAGAGTATGGAACGTACAAAAGCTGATCAGATCGGAATGCTTGCGACAGTTATGAACTGTATCTATGTATCCGATGCATTTAAAACAGCAGGAATGGAAACAGAAGTATATACTCCATTTGTATGCGGAGCATTTACAGAATTATTTTCCAAAGATAAAGCAGTCAAGGCTTTGGATGAAGGAAAGGTTGTATTTTTCGCAGGAGGAACAGGACATCCTTATTTTTCAACAGATACAGCAACAGCACTTCGTGCGATCGAGATTGAAGCAGATGCGATCTTATTAGCAAAATCAATTGACGGCGTATATGACAGTGATCCTGCTGTGAATGAAAATGCAGTGAAATATGACAGCATCACAATGGAAGAAGTATTGGATCAGAAATTAGGAGTGATCGACCTAACAGCAACGATCATGTGCCTTGAAAATAAGATGCCATTAGCAGTTTTTGGATTAAATGAAGAAAACAGCATTGAGAATTTAATGAAAGGTGAATTTAACGGAACATATGTAACCGTTTGATAAATTAGGAGGACGAAAGAAACATGTTAAAACAATTTGAAGACAAGATGCAGAAATCTTTAGACAGTATGGCGAATGATTTTATGACAATTCGTGCAGGACGTGCCAATCCTCATGTATTAGATAAAGTCAAAGTTGATTATTATGGAGTTGCAACTCCTGTAGCACAGGTTGGTAATGTTTCTGTACCTGAAGCAAGAACGATCATGATTCAGCCATGGGAGCCAAACTTATTAAAAGAGATCGAGAAAGCGATTTTAGTATCTGATATCGGGATCACACCAACAAATGATGGTAAAGCAATCCGATTAAACTTCCCAGATCTTACAGAAGAACGAAGAAAAGAGCTTGCAAAAGATGTCAAGAAACGTGGAGAAGAAGCAAAGGTAGCAGTTAGAAATATCCGTCGTGATGCAAATGATTTTGTCAAGAAACAGAATAAAGCCGGAGATTTAAATGATGATCAGGCAAAAGATGAAGAAGACAAAGTACAGAAGATGACAGATAAATACATCAAACAGATTGATGAAGCAGTTGATGCAAAATCAAAAGAAATCATGACAGTTTAATCTTAATCATCAACAGGGTTGAAATCTCAGCCCTGTTTTGTTTCATGTGGAAAGAAACGAAAGTTATATATGATACACAGGAGGTCCAAATGGAGAATTTAAATATTCCACAACATGTGGCCATTATCTTAGATGGGAATGGAAGATGGGCAAAAAAACGCCATTTACCTAGGAATATGGGACATAGACAGGGAAGTAAAGTGGTGGAACAGATCATAGAAGATGCACATGATCTTGGAATTAAATATTTAACAGTTTATGCTTTTTCAACAGAGAACTGGAAACGCCCACAGGACGAAGTAAATGCATTGATGAAACTGCTTCGTGATTATTTAAAGACATGTATCAAGCGTGCAAATAAAAATAATATGAAAGTCAGAGTGATCGGAGATATCACAGGACTTTCCGAAGATTTACAGGAGAAGATCGTTGAGCTTGAGAAGGCATCCAAAGATAATACAGGGATCAATTTTACGATCGCACTGAATTATGGAAGTCGTGATGAGATGGTGCGAGCTATGAGACATATGGCAGATGATCTTTCTAGTGGAAATCTTTCCAAAGATGAGATCACAGAAGAAGTGTTTAATGGATATCTGGATACAAAAGAACTTCCAGATCCAGATCTGATGATCCGCACAAGCGGGGAAGAAAGATTGTCAAACTTTATGTTATGGCAGTTAGCATATACAGAATTTTATTTTACAGATGTGCTCTGGCCTGATTTTAATAAAAAGGAATTAATAAAGGCGATCGAATACTATAATGGACGCGACCGCAGATTTGGAGGAATATAAGTTTATGTTTAAGCAAAGACTGATCAGTGGGATCATTTTAGTATTGATCGCAGCTTTTGGGTTATATATGGGTGGAATTGTGACGTTTGCAATGACATTGATCGTTGCATTGATCGGATACAGCGAGATTTTAAGGATTTATCATATTGAGAAATCATCTTTGGCAGTGATCGGATATACAGGCACGATTCTTTATTATGTGGCATTGTTATTTGATCTTGATCAATGGACCACAGCGATCATTATTTTATTTTTAATCTTTTTACTCGGATGCTATGTGGTACGTTTTCCAAAGTATAAAGTGGATCAGATGATGGCAGGATTCTTTGGATTTGTATATGTAGCGGTTATGATGTCCTTTATCTATCAGATCCGTGAATTACAAAATGGAGGAGAATTTGTTGTATTATTATTCCTTGCAGCATGGGGAAATGACACTTTAGCATATTGTACAGGAATGTTGATCGGAAAACATAAGATGTCACCAATTTTAAGTCCTAAGAAAAGTATAGAAGGTTTGGTTGGCGGAATTGTCGGTGCGGCAATTCTTGGTGCATTATATGGATTATATCTAAACACATATATCAGATTTAGTTTTAATCCAGTTACAATGTTCCCAATTGTTTGTGGACTAAGTGGAGCAGTTTCAGTCATTGGAGATTTGGCAGCATCTGCGATCAAGAGAGATTCAGGAATTAAGGATTATGGTACATTGATCCCTGGTCATGGAGGAATTCTTGACCGATTTGATAGTATTATTTTTATTGCACCTGTCATTTATTATCTGACAGTTATGATCTCAGGAGGAGCGATCTAGAATGAAATATATTTCAATTATTGGATCTACAGGTTCCATTGGAACCCAGACACTAGATATCGTACGAAGTAATAAAGATCTGAAAGTTACAGCCTTAGCAGCAGGAACAAGTATTGATCTGTTAGAGAAACAAGCAAGAGAATTTCAGCCAGTGATCGTTGCTGTATACAATGAACAGAAGGCAGAAGAGTTGAAACTTCGTCTGGCAGATACGAATATAAAAGTATGTGCAGGAATGGATGGATTATTAGAAGCAGCAACACAGGAGCAGTGTTCTGTTGTTGTCACAGCAATTGTCGGAATGATCGGAATTCGTCCAACGATCGCTGCGATGAAGGCTGGGAAAGATATCGCACTTGCTAATAAAGAAACATTGGTAACTGCAGGGCATATTATTATGCCAATGGCGGAAGAACTGGGTGTTTCTATTTATCCAGTAGATAGTGAGCATTCTGCAATCTTTCAGTGTTTACAGAGCGGGAAAAGAGATGATCTTGATTCTCTGATCATTACAGCATCAGGGGGACCGTTCCGCAAGAAAACGACAGAAGAATTAAAATATGTGACAGTAGAAGATGCGCTGAATCATCCAAATTGGTCAATGGGACGAAAGATTACGATTGATTCCGCAACGTTAGTGAATAAAGGACTCGAAGTGATCGAAGCCAAATGGTTGTTTGGAGTGGATTTTGATGATATTCATGTTGTAGTACAACCAAAGAGTGTGATCCATTCTATGATTCAGTTTAAGGATGGAAGTGTGATCGCACAGCTTGGAACACCGGATATGAAATTACCGATTCAATATGCATTATTTTATCCACAACATAGAAATCTTGCGGGAGAACGTCTAGATTTTGCAAAATTAAAAGAAATTACATTTGAAGAACCACCAGTGGATGTTCTAAAAGGACTTCCTTATGCATATAAAGCAGGTAGGATCGGTGGAAGCATGCCAACAGTCTTAAATGCTGCAAATGAAAAAGCAGTTGCATTATTTTTAGACCGTAAGATTCAGTTTTTAGATATTTACGACATCATTGAAGACACAATGAATGCCCATAAAGTTATTGAGAATCCGACACTGGAAGAAGTGTTGGAGACAGAGCAATGGGTGTATGAACACATAGAAAGCAGGTAGATCATTGAATATTATCATTGCAATTTTAATTTTTGGAATTATTATTATTGTGCATGAATTAGGGCATTTTCTGATCGCTAAGAAAAATGGGATTCAGGTAGATGAATTTTGCATTGGACTTGGACCAACGATTATAGGAAAGCAGGTTGGAGAGACTTTTTATTCTGTCAAACTGCTGCCATTTGGTGGTGCATGTATGATGGGAGAAGATGAAGACCGACCTGAAGAAAATGCGTTTAATAATAAGTCCGTCTGGGCAAGGATGGCAGTTATTTTTGGAGGACCATTTTTTAACTTTATCTTAGCGTTTATATTTTCAATTATAGTGATCGGAATGTCTGGTGCTGACATTCCGAAGATTTCCAAAGTAGAAAAAGATTCACCAGCATATGAAGCAGGAATCCGTAAAGGAGATACTATGATCAAAGTTGCTGGAAAGAAAATGCACAATTACAGAGAGTTTTCCTATTATATGTATTTAGATTATGATGGAGGGAAAATTCCGATCACGATATTACAAAACGGAAAAGAAAAAAATATAAACGTCACACCAGAGTATGATAAAGAACGAGGGCAATATCTGATCGGGATCACCTGGAATGGATATCAGAAAGTAGGTCCGTTAAAAACGATCGAATACAGTTTCCGAGAAGTAGGATTGCAGGTAAAGATTACTTTAAAGAGTGTAAAGATGTTAGTTTCACAAAAACTTGGTGTGAAAGATCTTTCAGGACCAGTAGGAATTGTCAAAACGGTCGGAGACCAATATACACAGGCTGCTGCCTATGGATTTAAAACAGTATTTTTGACAATGGTAAACTGGATCATTTTGATCAGCGCAAACCTTGGTGTGATGAATCTATTGCCATTACCAGCACTTGATGGAGGTCGTTTATTGTTTTTGATCATAGAAGCAATTACTGGAAAGGCTGTGTCACAGAATATGGAAGCGCTGGTACACACTGCAGGTTTGATCTTATTAATGCTTTTGATGGTATTTGTAATGTATCAAGATATTGTAAAGATTTTCATGTAAAGGGGGATTTGCATGTATACAAGAAATCAGACAAGAGTTATTTCGATAGGAGATGTTAAGATTGGAGGAGGCAATCCAGTTGCCATCCAGTCTATGACAAATACAAAGACAGAAAATGTGGAAGAGACGGTCAAACAGATTCTTGCTCTTGAGAAGGCTGGATGCCAGATCATTCGCTGTACTGTTCCAACAATGAAAGCTGCCGAAGCTTTTACAGAGATTAAGAAGCAGATTCATATTCCGTTGGTCGCGGATATTCATTTTGACTATAAACTTGCAATTGCAGCGATGGAACATGGGGCAGATAAGATCCGTATCAATCCTGGGAATATCGGTGGAGAAGAGAATATCCGCAAAGTGGTAGAAACAGCAAAGAAATATCATGTACCGATCCGTGTTGGTGTAAACAGCGGATCATTGGAGAAACCACTTGTTAAAAAATATAACGGAGTAACTGCACAAGGGCTGGTAGAAAGTGCCTTAGATAAAGTTGCTATGCTTGAAAAATATGATTTTCATGATATGGTAGTCAGTATTAAGTCTTCTGATGTTTTGATGTGTGCAGAAGCGTACCGCCTAGTCGCAGACAAAATCAATTACCCTCTGCATGTAGGGATCACAGAAGCTGGAACAGTTTTTAGTGGTAATATCAAATCAGCTGTAGGACTTGGAATTATCTTAAATCAGGGAATTGGTGATACGATCCGTGTATCATTGACAGGAGATCCAGTCAACGAGATTGCCAGTGCGAAACTGATCTTAAAGACATTAGGACTTCGTTCCGGAGGAATTGAAGTTGTATCCTGCCCAACATGTGGACGTACGAATATCGATCTGATTCCACTTGCCAGTCAGGTAGAGACAATGGCTGCAGATTTTGAAAATCTGAATCTTAAGGTTGCTGTTATGGGGTGCGTTGTAAACGGACCAGGAGAGGCCAAAGAAGCAGATGTGGGAATCGCTGGTGGAAATGGAGAGGGACTTCTGATCAAGAAAGGCGAGGTTATCCGCAAAGTACCAGAAGATCAATTACTTGATACTTTAAGATATGAATTAGAACACTGGGGTGAATAAAATGGAAGTGACAACAAAACCATTTTTCAGTGTATTTCCAGATCTGAAAGTTTCTGACGATGTAAGATCTTTGTTTGAAGATGCGAATATTAGAGAGATCACACTAAAGAAAAAAGAAAACACGCTTAAGATTTCTTTTCAGTGTGATCATCTGATCTCAAGAGTCGATACATGGAGAATGGAACGCACGATCCGGGAACAGCTGTTTTCAAAGCGTTTTGTAAAGATTCGTTTTCAGGAAAGTTATCACCTGTCAGAACAATATAATCTCAAATATCTAATGGAGCATTACATGAAAAGCTTCCTCTTTGAGTTAAAAGGCAAAGGGGAGGTTATTTTTAATGTTGTGAGAAAAGGGGATTATAGAATTGAAGATGATGTGATCACCTTTTACTTTGAAGATACATTTGTAAACCGCAATAAAGCCCCAGAGATCAAAGAATTTTTTGAGATGATTTTAAAAGAACGTTTTTCTATTGATGCAAAAGTCGGATTTGATTTCTCTAAGACGATTGATCGAAGCCTTAAGATGGAAAGTGATTATCGCTTACAACAAGAAATCCATACGATCGTGGAGCACGCAGATATCGTTGAGAAAGAACAAAAAGAAGAGAAAAAAGCAAGAAAGAAAGCAGCTGCAACGAAAAAAGAGCATATGTTTAAGAAAAAACCAAAATATTCAGATGATCCAACCTTATTATATGGACGAAATTGTGATGGCGAGCTGATGGAGATCAAGGATATCTATGATGAGATCGGGGAAGTTGTGATTCATGGGCAGATCACATTTCTTGAAACACGAGAAATCCGTAATGAAAAAACAATCATCATTTTTCATATTACCGATTTTACAGATACGATCAGCTGCAAGGTTTTCGTAAGAAATGAACAGTTGCCCGATATTTTAGATGGTTTGAAAAAAGGTGGATTCTATCGTATCAAAGCAGTTGCGATGTATGACAAATTTGATCATGAGATCTCTCTAGGATCTGTGGCAGGAATCAAGGCGATTACAGATTTCAGGGAAAAACGTCAGGACACATCCATGGAAAAACGTGTAGAATTACATCTCCATACAGTGATGAGCGATAATGACAGTGTGGTACAGATCAAAGATATTGTAAATCGCGCCTACGAATGGGGACATCCGGCGGTTGCGATTACAGATCACGGTGTATTGCAGGGATTTCCAATCGCACGTCATGCATACGAAGACTTGAGACTAAAAGAAGATGATCCATTTAAGATCATTTATGGGGTAGAAGGATATTTCGTTGATGACCTTGGAGATTTGATCATTGATTCAAAAGGGCAGTCACTAATGGACAGTTATGTTGTATTCGATATTGAGACAACAGGATTTAACAGTGTCAATGATCGAATTATAGAAATTGGTGCGGTAAGAGTCGTGGAAGGAGAGATTAAAGAAACATTTAGTGAATTTGTCAATCCAGAGCGCCCGATTCCATATAAGATCACTCAGCTGACAACGATCACAGATGATATGGTAAAAGATGCGGGAACGATCGAAGAGATTCTTCCACAGTTTTTAAAATTCTGTGAGGGATCTGTTTTGGTTGCACATAATGCAGGATTTGATACAGGGTTTATCCGCGAAAATGCGAAAAGGTTGAATCTTCCATATGATCATACAGTTGTGGATACACTGGGGCTTGCAAGATGTCTAATGGGACATCTTGGTAAATTTACACTGGATAACATTTGTAAACATTTAAATATCATACTGGAAACACACCATAGAGCAGTTGATGATGCAACGGCAACAGGAAAGATTTTTGTAGAATTCATTTCTATGTTAAAAGAAAAAGATATTACAGATCTAGATCAGGTCAACGAATTTGCAAATGATAATGTCGATCTGATCAAAAAAGGACGCATGTATCATGGAATTATTCTGGTTAAGAATAATACAGGGCGTGTTAATTTAAACCGCTTGGTATCTGAATCACATTTAAATTACTTTAACCGTCGCCCAAGAATGCCAAAGTCCCTGATCAATAAATATAGAGATGGACTGATCATTGGATCTGCGTGTGAAGCAGGAGAATTATATCAGGCATTGCTTGATGAACGCTCAGATGAAACGATTGCGAATATTGTATCATTTTATGACTATCTGGAGATTCAGCCAGTAGGAAACAATGAATTTATGATTGGATCCGAACGTGTTGAGAATGTGAATTCGATCGAAGATATTCAGAAATTCAATCAAAAGATCGTAGATCTTGGAGAACAATTCCATAAGCCAGTCGTTGCGACATGTGATGTGCATTTTCTAAATCCAGATGATGCAATCTATCGTTCTATTTTATTAGCTGGAAAAGGATTTAAAGATGCTGACCAGCAGGCACCGCTTTATTTTAGGACAACACAGGAGATGTTAGATGAGTTTGCGTATCTTGGAAGTGAGAAAGCCAAAGAAGTTGTCATAACAAACACGAATAAGATCAATGATATGATTGAAAATATTTCTCCGATCCATCCGGATAAATGCCCGCCGGTAATCCCAGATTCAGACAAAACATTAAGAGAAATCTGTTATAATAGAGCACATGAGATTTATGGAGATGATCTTCCAGAACGAGTGACAAGTCGTTTGGAAAAAGAATTAAACTCTATTATTGGAAATGGATATGCGGTAATGTACATCATCGCACAGAAATTGGTATGGGATTCGAATGACCATGGGTATCTGGTAGGATCACGAGGATCGGTAGGATCTTCCTTTGCAGCAACGATGTCAGGGATCACGGAAGTAAATCCGTTGCCAGCACATTATATCTGTCCAGAATGTCATTTTGTGGATTTTGACTCAGAACAGGTGCAAAAATATGCGAAGATGGGTATGTCAGGTTTTGACATGCCAGATGCATACTGTCCAAAGTGTGGAGCAAAGATGACGAAAGAAGGACAGGATATCCCGTTTGAGACATTCCTTGGGTTTAAAGGAAATAAAGAGCCGGATATCGACTTAAACTTCTCTGGTGAATACCAGAGTAAGGCTCATGCCTATACAGAGGTTATTTTTGGCGCCGGACAAACCTTTAGAGCCGGCACTGTAGGTACACTGGCAGAAAAAACAGCATTTGGCTACGTGAAGAATTATTATGAAGAACATAACCAACATAAGCGAGAGTGCGAAATTAACCGCCTTGTCACTGGCTGTACTGGCGTAAAACGAACATCAGGGCAGCATCCCGGCGGAATAATTGTACTTCCAATCGGTGAAGATATTAACTCCTTCACACCAGTACAGCATCCGGCAAATGATATGACGACCAGCACAGTAACAACACACTTTGATTACCATTCAATTGATCATAACTTGTTAAAGCTTGACATACTTGGCCATGATGATCCTACCATGATCCGTATGCTTGAAGATTTAACAGGAATTGATGCAAGAGAAATTCCGCTCGACAGTCCAGAGGTAATGTCATTATTTAAGGACACATCTGCGCTTGGAATAAAGCCAGAGGATATAGGTGGCTGTAAGCTTGGTGCACTTGGTCTTCCGGAGTTTGGCACTGACTTTGCTATGGGCATGTTAATTGAAACACAGCCGCAGCATTTCTCAGATTTAGTTCGTATTGCGGGTTTGTCACATGGTACAGATGTATGGCTTGGAAATGCCCAGACACTTCTGCAGGAGAAAAAGGCGACCATTTCAACTGCTATATGTACGCGAGATGATATCATGGTTTACTTAATCAGCAAGGGCATTGAAAAAGGTCTTTCGTTTAAGATCATGGAGGCAGTTCGAAAAGGAAAGGGTCTTCAGCCAGAATGGGAGCAGACTATGGTTGAGCATGATGTGCCAGACTGGTATATATGGTCTTGTAAAAAGATTAAATACATGTTCCCTAAGGCACATGCCGCAGCTTATGTTATGATGATGTGGCGAATTGCATACTGCAAAATCTTTTATCCGCTGGCATTTTATGCTGCCTACTTTAGTATACGTGCCACTGCCTTTTCATATGAATTGATGTGTCAGGGCAAAGAAGCACTAGAACGTCATATGGCTGATTATGAAAGCCGAATGGACACGCTTTCACCAAAGGAGAAGGATTCCTATCACGATATGCGTATTGTTCAGGAAATGTATGTAAGAGGCTTTGAATTTACACCAATTGACTTGTTTAAGGTACAGGCAACAAGATTCCAGATTGTTGATGGAAAGCTAATGCCATCACTAAGCTCTATAGAAGGTCTTGGAAATAAGGCAGCAGAATCCATTGTAGAAGCAGCACTCGGAGGGGCGTTCCTTTCAAGACAAGATTTTCGAGAGCGCGCCAAAGTGGGACAGACAGTTAGTGATAAGCTTTTGGAGCTTGGAATTTTAAGCGATATTCCAGAGTCCAATCAGCTGTCGCTCTTTGACTTTTAACAAATATTAGAATAGAGGAAAACAAATGAAAATAGGATTTGATAAT